>CESM01016832.1_pt1 | contig 17771 bp, 17 predicted proteins | sample 361421 | NCBI WGS metagenome assembly CESM01 (sample SAMEA2622219, study PRJEB7988) | marine metagenome | isolation source: saline water (ENVO:00002010), including | reverse complement strand
ATCTAGATCAAATCTTTCAGTTAAGGAAACTCTAGAGCGTTTGGTAAAAGCAGGATTGGGTTCAATTCCAGGAGGTGGTGCTGAGATCTTAGTCGACTCCGTCCGAGATAGGATCTGTCGTGGTAAAGAATCGAGCCAAGAATATATTGACATACACAGAATGGCTCATTTAATAGGAATTCCAACCAATTGCACGATGCTTTTTGGAACAATAGAAACAGCTAAAGAAAGAATCATTCATCTAGAAAAACTAAGAAATTTACAAGACGAAACTAACGGATTCCAGTGTTTTGTACCTTATCCATTTCTACCTGACCATTCTAGATTACCAGAAGCCCAATTATCAACTAGCAATGAGATACTTCGTGTTATTGCCGTCTCTAGATTAATGCTTGACAACATACCTCATATCAAAGCATATAGGATGAATATTGGCGATAATATTGGCCAGATGGGTCTAATATGCGGTGCCGACGATATAGATGGTACAGTCGGCCACGAAGAAATAATGCATTCAGCAGGAAGTAAAACGTCCCTAACAACATCTTCTGAAGATCTAGCCAGACTTATTTTAGAAATTGGATGTAGGCCAATACGTAGGAATACGATTTACACATCCTTTGAAGAATCTCAATTTGAAGAGGCCATAGAGGCTAGGTTACCAATATTAGTTTGAGGTTTTACAATGTCTTGGACGAGTGTAATTGGTCGAGTTGCATTCACAAATTGTGATCCATTATTTTTGGGGCTAAGTAAGGATTGGACAATTCTTCCCGCTCCTCCTGCATGGTTAACAGGGCACGTTTTACGCCGTGACTGTATAACTGCACCAATACCTGCTGCGGATTACGCCAAATATGCTGATGAATTATTACTACTGCCAGATCTTGGTATAGTTGCTAGGGGTGCAGTTGGCTCAGTAATTTTATTTGGAAGTCGTCCATTAGAAAAGATGCGGGACATTGCTTTACCTTCTGACTCATCTACCTCAAAGGTCCTCTTGAGATGGTTGTTAAAAAATCGCGGTTTGGATCCAAAATGTATTGAAACGGGTCCCGATCTGGAATCAATGTTAGACAAATGTGACGGGGCTCTTTTAATTGGAGACAGAGCTCTTTCAGCCGCATTTAGCAATCCTGATTTAATCCGACTTGATCTTGGAGGCGAATGGACTTCCGTAACAGGTCTTCCAATGGTTTTTGGCGTATTTGCCTGTAGAAAAGATGCTCCGAATGAAAGTCTTCGATTAGCCCACAGGGATTTAATTGAAAGTTATAGAAAGTTCAATGAAGACGAATCCCATAGAGACTATGTTATTGCACAATCATCTCAATCAATAGGTACTGATCATGAAAGAATGCGGTATTACTTTGAAAATGAAGTGATGAATACACTAGATGAAGAATCTATGGCTGGTTTACTTCGATTTCTTATTGAAGTTTGCGAATTAAAAAATGACCCAACATGGGTATCTATATGATTCACGAATAATCTAGATTTTTGCTAGAAACCCATTCTAGAAGATCTAATGCAACTTCACATGATTCTGAAACTACTATTTCTTCATCATTAACAAATTCCTCAAGAGTGGCCATGGCTTTCCTATCTCCTATTGCCCCAAGGGCTTCAGCTGCTTCATGTCGTACCATAACATCCTCATTTTTATCTTCAAGACGGTTAATTAGATATGGGACTGCCGTTGAATCCTGCATTTGACCCATTACATAGGCAATTTCGTGTTTTAATAATGCCGAGTCTGATGCAAATGCTGCAGCGAGGGCCTTCACTGCATCTTCACCTCCTATATTCCTAAGAGCGAAAAGTGCTCTCATTCGTTGAAACATTTTTTCATTTTCATTACAAATTGTTTGCTTCAATACCGAGACCTTATTTTCTCCACTAGGAGGTGCCGGATCTACAGAATCAAATTCGGATCTTTCTGGTCTTGATTCATTCATCTCACTCACCCACAAATTCTAACGCATCGACATCTAAATCGTCTCTAACTAATCCTATTTTCTGTCCTTCTTTGAGAAATAACCTGATTGCTTGGCGTCCATCTTCGCCATAATCAATTGTTCTTTTATTTACGTACATACTCACAAATTCTCGATTAGTCTCATCGTCAATTCCTCTTCCCCACGACTTAGCAAATTCTAGTGCAGTATCTGGATTTTCCAATGAATGAATAATACTTCTTTTCACATCTTCAGAAAGTAGTTCGCAATTTTCTTTACCTAGATCTCTCCTTACAACATTCCCACCTAGAGGGAGAGGTAGACCAGTCTTTTCATTCCACCAGATTCCAAGATCTAATATCAAATGAACGCCTTCATTTTTCCATGTCAATTGCCCTTCATGGATAATTAGTCCAACATCATATTTTTTATTTTTGACGGCAGGTAATATCTCATCAAATGGAACAACATCCACATCCACATCACCTAATGCAAGTCTAAGTGCTAGATATGCCGAAGTACCCAATCCTGGTATTGCTATTTTCATCTTCGACACCTCATTCAGATCAAATTCACTGTGTGAGATTAACATGGGGCCATATCCTTCACCCATTGAAGCTCCACAGTTCATCAAGGCATAATCATCAGAGATTTTAGGATATGAGTGGATACTTACTGCAGATATTTCATATTCTCCAACAAGCGCTTTCTCGTTCAGCGTCTGTATGTCTAACAGTACATGTTCGTATGACCGGTCTCCGGTTTCGATGGCTCCTGTAGTAAGTGCATGAAACATAAACGCATCATCTGGATCTGGAGAATGACCAACTCGTATGTGTAGTCTTTCGTTATTCATAACCGTCGCGACTTGAATTAGGTAGAAATGCCTTTGCTTCTGAGGATTTTTAGAAGTAACCCTCAAGAAGTAATTTCAACGCCAACGATTTATGCCCGACCCCAGCAAGCTGTCAACCGCTTCAGGACAATTAGGTCCTGTTTGTGCAGTTACTGGACGAGCTCTTACTTTTGCTGAAGCTATTGTCCTAGATGACGAATATGTCTGCTTTGAAGCATATGTCGAAAAAACAGGTAGAGCACCTGCCACAGAAGGCAAACAGGTTTCCAATCTTGATTTAGATTGAACTCCTCAAGGCGTGTGCTTCATCAGTCAGGATCCTTCGTAAGAAACATGACTGTAGGCTGGAGTCGATTCGCACTTCGATTTTCTCAGTACTATAGATCTCTTTCAGTTACAGATATCTGGACACCTCCTCGGCTCAGAAATCGTGAATGGATGTTTGTTCCATGGGGAGATCGTTCCGTCGATCGGCATAGAGGTTTCACTAGTAACGAAGATCTTCTTTCATATCTTCAACAAAGAGGTCCTCATTCAAGTTTTCATAGTACTGCATATTATCGCCGTCCAAATGAAAGGACTATGATGGATAAAGAATGGTTAGGGGCCGATCTTATCTTCGATTTAGATGGGGATCATCTTCCTGGCGTATCTGATAATGATTTCCCAGGAATGATTGAGAAAATTCAGGAGCAGGCTTGGGGTCTTTGGTCTGGATTTTTAGAACCTGAATTTGGATTAGACAAAAACCATGCACAATTTTCTTTTTCCGGCCATAGAGGGTTCCACATTCATGTCAGGAATCCAGCACTATTAGGTATGGACTCAAATGCTCGTCGTGAGATGGTATCATACATTAGGGGAGAGGGCTTAGAAGTTTCAAGTATATTGAACGGTCCAGATAGTGGTTGGAAGAATAGAATTGAGATTGGTAAAAAAACGGTTATTGACAAACTTCATACTATAGATCAAGGTGGTTCTAATGCAAATCAGTTGACAAATGAATTTTATGATATGTTAAATTCTGGTAAAAAAGATGGACGAAATAAAATTGGCCGCACTAGAATTAAAAATCTTGCCGAATTAGCAAGTTCCGAAGAACGAATTAGTCGACTAGATGGAGATCATAATCTTGCAGTATTTGGAAAAGAAACATCTACATTTTGGGAATTAGTAAAGAGAGATAATTCCGTAATTTTAGGTACAGCAGGAGAAACTGATGAAAATGTTACAGTTGATGTGAAGAGAGTTATTCGCTGGATAGGTAGTCTTCATGGTAAATGTGGATTAAGAGTCACCGAGATACCCTTCGAGAGACTAGATCCAGATGGTGGAAATCCATTTGATCCTTTATCGGAATCAATAGTTCTTAGTGGTGGCTCAGATATGAAAGTCAAACTATTAAATGACGATATACGAGTTCGTCTAAAGAATATCGAAATCAGTGGAGATTCTGGTGATGAATTAGTTGTTAATGACTCACTAGCGACGTTTCTTTGTCTGAAGGGGTGGGCTAGCCCAATAGCCTAATTCCCTAGAATACATCATCCTAATCACAGAATATTGAATAGTGTAGATAGTTGGAAGCACAATATAGGGGGACGTGCGATGGCTGACGAAGAGGACAAATCCGGTGAAAAACTTCCTGTGCCACCACCGCCTGAGTTGAAAATACCCCCACCACCTGGATTACCTATTCCTCCTCCGCCAATTCAAACTTCTATTGATGAATCTGAAGACAAATCCTCTAAAGATTTCCAATCAATGTGGGAGAAGAAGAAATCCGAAGATCCTGCCTTTGAAGATTCTAATAGGGATCGAATGTATGGTCATATTGACCGAATTGCAACAGGAGAGGTTGGCACTTTACTAGATCGCTTCTCGGATAGATTTGGTTCCGAATTAGATCGAGAAATCATTGTCTTGCGAAAAAAGCAACAACAAGATATGAGGGACATAAAACCAACGGTGGAATTAATTTCTCCTCCTACTATTGAGGTTGAATCTGATGATTATGAAGAGTCATCTCCAGCAGAATCTGATGGAGAAGATTTCTTTGTTGATTTCTTTAATGTCGTAAATGCCCTATTGGGTAATCAACCAGATGAATTCGTTAGCTCTTTTATCGCAACAGACAATTTTTCATTATTTGAGAAAGTAGGCAAATCACCTGAAGACTGTGACGAAGACACCCGGCGAGAGTTTTTCTTAATGATAAACCAGGTTTTGGGAGAAATGCCTGAAGCCAACATTAACGAGTTTGTCACATCTCCCGAGTTCAAATTGTTTGAGGCTGCGGCTGAGATTTATAGTTAGAGGAAGATGATATTATGGGACTTCTAGAAAAAGCAGGCAATATACAGAAGGAAGAAGAAAAACCCGAAACTAAGGTGGTTCCAAAACCAGTAGAAAAGGTTCCACCTAAGGCTGAGACGAAGCCTAAAGAGAAAGCTAAAAAGGTCAAAAAAGAGCGTCCTAAAAAGGAAAAGAAGCCAAAAGCGCCTAGAGCTCCGCGGGTCAAAAAGGAAATTCCGGATGGCTTTGAAGCTGCAACTAAGGGTCAAAAATTCATACGAAGGAGCGCCGATTTCTTAGTGAGTTATGGATGGATGATACCTTTGCTAGCAATTACTGCATGGGGTTCGAATTTCAACCCTACCATTTTCATGTTCCTCGGAATTGGTTTAATGGCCTTCAATCTATGGTTTATGCCTAGTTATGCAGGTCAGAGGACAGTAGGCAACTGGGTCAGCCGAACACGTTATGTAAATACTCGTGGCGACTCTCCTTTCTGGGCATATTTACTGGTTAAGGGCTTGACATTCCCTCTCGTGATAATTGGTATAATAACAATATTCACAATAACTAGTGAATTACCTTCTTCAACTGGCGGGCAAGTGTTTGCTGCAATAGGAGTATTGCTTATTTTCCCTCCTTTAATTGATTATATTATGTACCGACTAAGAGGAGATCTAGGGCTTTGGGATACTGCATTTGGTGGCGTTTGGCTTGTTAGAACAACTAAATCAAAGCAGACTAAGGGTTGGTTAAAGAGATTAGAAAATATTAGTGACTGGACAGAGTCCAAGGGTTTACTAGATGATGAAGATAAACTTGAGACAGATAAGCAATGATCTGATTTCACTCATCTTCAGAGATCTTATCTGCATCTCTCATCTTAGCTAGTTCTCTCATATCTTCGTGGGCGACTCCTTCCCGAATTGCTTGCTGGTCGGACTCATCAACGATTTCAACTCCAAGTAAAGTTTCAATGATGTCTTCCATTGTAACTAGTCCTACAGTACCACCGAAGTCATCTTTAACTACTAATATCTGTACTTTATTCTCCAGAAGTATATCCAGGGCCTTATCGACGGAATCATCATATCTGCATCTGTAGACTCTTCTTGAAATATCTAGCATCTTTGGTTCAAATTCGTCAGCTGCCGCCCGTCGTAATATTTCACTTCTAAGAACGAGGCCTTTGATATTATCAACATCCCCCTCATAAACGGGCATTCGACCATAAACCATTATTGGTATTCTTTCTATTACATCTCTGACATTTTCATCAACAGATACACATGTCATAACAACTCGCGGAGTCATTATACTCTGGATTTCTATATCTCTCAAGCGAAGCAGATTTTGTATCACTGCTTCTTCATCTTCTTCAATTATATCTGATTCTTCTGCTAGATCGGCTAAGACAGATAATTCATCTCGAGTCACAGTTTCAGTCTGTACCTCTGGTAACATACCTCTTATTTTTTCAACCGGCCAAACTATAACCCAAGACAAAATAATTAGCATTTTTAGCATAAAACCGGAAGTCACGGTCATTTTTCTCCAATATAGAGTTCCTATTGTCTTAGGCAATATTTCTGAAAGAAGCAGTATACCTATTGTTAGGACAGCCGAAGCTATTGCAACACCATACTCACCAGGGTGTAGGTTTTCGACTTGTGTACCTACTCCTAGAGCACCAACTGTGTGTGCTATCGTATTTAGAGTAAGAATTGCAGTTAATGGCCTTTCAGGGTCATCCTTGTAACCAATCCATAATTCACTTGTTTTAGGATGCTTGTCCGCCATGCTCACAATATGTCCACGTGTGGTTGAAAGTAGTACAGCCTCAAGTATGCTACAAAGGAATGATACTCCCAATGCTAGAGTCGCATAAGCAATAATTAATGTCCATGTGCTCAAAGTGTATTCACCTCTGAATCCACTGCTGGATTCTGACGCAGAAAGATATGTTTGTGTATCACGACTGTTCGTGCTCCATCCCTAATGGGAACGCCGCTGACATAAATATGTGATCATTAGAGGTATAGTGACAAGTAAATCCAAAATAGAGATGCTGCACGTTAACTTGTCTACTTGGCAGCGGGTGTCTTAGTTTGGAATACGTAACGATCTTTATGGCTTGGCCTTATGCCAATGGACCATTACACTTAGGTCACGTTGCAGGTAACTGTTTACCTGCCGATATTCAATACAAATATGAGAGATCTAGAGGGCGTCGAGTATTGATGTGCAGTGGTTCTGATGAGCACGGTACTCCAATCACAGTTAATGCTGAAGAAAGAGGCATTTCTCCTCAATTAGTAGTTGATGAATTTCATGATATAAATTCTCGTGCATTAGAAGGTTTAGGCTGTTCATGGATCAATAATATAGATTCTAGAGGTGTTGAATATGGTGGCGCATTGTACAACAGGACAACAGATAAAAGACATAAAGAAATAGTCCAGGATATTTTCTCTGAATTATATCACAATAAAATGCTTCAGCGTCAAACAATGCAACAATATTGTGAGATTTCTTCGCAAGGCAAAGTGCGATTCCTTCCTGATCGTTATGTGATTGGGATATGTCCTCATTGTGGGGAAGATGACGCACGAGGTGATCAATGCGATTCTTGTGGTGCTACATATGAAGCTAATGAATTGAAGAATCCACGTTCTAAAACGAATCCTAATGCTAAGATTGAGATTAGAGATACAGATCATTTGTTTTATCGTTTAGATCTATTCCAAGATGATTTAGCTAAACATGCTGCATCAAAACAAAGAGTGTGGAAACCTAATGTTAGAGCAATGACTCAAAATTGGTTGAATATGGGTCTAAGGCCTAGGGCAGTTACAAGAGATATAGAATGGGGAATTAAGATACCATTGGATGAACCCGAGTGGGATACAAAAAGAGTTTATGTTTGGTTTGAAGCGGTACAAGGATATTATTCCTGCTCAAAAATTTGGGCTGAAAGATTCGCTCAAGATCATCCTGATGGTGATAATGCTTGGGAAAATTGGTGGATTAAAAAAGAAGGACAGGATTTGAAACATCTATACTTCATGGGTAAAGACAATATTCCATTCCATACCATAATTTGGCCCGCGATAATTATGGGGTTGAATAAGAATCTAGATCCTTCATCACAATTACATCTCGAAGATAACGTACCTGCTAACGAATACCTAATGTTACAGGGTGGACAATTTAGTAAATCTAGAAAACATGGTGTTTGGTTGCCTGCATTCTTAGAAAGATATGATCCTGATACGTTACGATATTATCTTTCTATTAACATGCCAGAAGGCCATGATACCGATTTCCGCTGGGAAGATTTTGTGGAACGAGTAAATAATGAACTCATTGGAAATTATGGTAATTTCATCCATCGTGTGATGACATTAACTCATAGATTGCCAAATGATGGGGAAGAGAACCCTCTTTTGGAATTTGATAACTCTTCCAATCACCTTGATTTCTATAAACACATAGAAATGTGTATATCTGAAGCAATATCTTCTATGGAAAAACAGAGATTCAAGGAGGCACTAAGGCATATTATGAATATTTCACAATATGGAAATGCGTATTTACAGAAATCAGAACCATGGAAATATATCAATGCCAATAATTCAGAAGATCGTAATAATTCTCTTGGTGGATTAGCAGCATGTTGGAGGGCCTGTAAGTCTCTAGCGATTTTAACAGCCCCATTTCTACCATTTCAATCTGAAAGACTATGGGTTCAATTAGGTGAATCCGGTAAGGCTTGTAATCAGTTATGGGATGATGCCAGTCAGTTTGATGAGAACATGAATTGGTCTAATCAAAAACCCCATCCTTTATTCCAGAGATTAGACTTAGATGAAATACTCAAGAATGAAGCCATCATGGCCGAGCCAGAGAATGAGGGGGCTGATTACATCGAATTCGAGGATTTCCTAAAGGTCGAGATGAAAACTGGTCGCATAGTGGATGTTCAGGACCATCCCAATGCTGACAAATTATATGTCGTGACTATAGAAGACGGCCCAGATTCAACACGAACTGTTTGTGCTGGATTAAAGTCGTATTATTCACCCGAACAATTAGTTGGTAAGTCCGTGGTTTTCGTGGCGAATCTTAAGCCAAGAAAACTTAGAGGCATAATGTCCGAGGGTATGATGTTAGCAGCAGAAGATGAATCAGGCAATGTTACATTATTGACAACTGATAATGAAATAGATTCTGGTTCAGGTATCCGTTAATCCTGAATTTCTGGCTTATCAAAAAACTCCCACTGAATGTTTGCAAGATCCTTGTTACTTTCAGCAAACTCATATGCTTCCAAAGGCTCTTTATTAAGAATGAAGAATTGTTCTGAATATTTGAACGGCTTCATAATTTTCTCTGCTTGCTTCCTTCTACCTAATAGAATAAGTGCTACAGCAAATGCTTCGGCATTTGATAGTCTTCCTGGTTTCCCCCAAGAAACCGGGTTTGCAGCTAGAATTATAGGTAAAGTACGATTCTCTAGTTTTGTTTTTTTATTAAGATGATTAATAGAATACTCAATTTGTTTCCAGGAACAATCCAGCCCTACTAGTGCTCCTCCTTTTTCGACGATTTTACGTTCATCGGGTCCAATGAGCCGACCTGCTAAGGGGTCTAATAGAATCCCTCTTTTAGGTGACCTATGCAGATTATTATGTAATTCACACAAATCAAATTTATGCATTTTCCGAGAAGAGCATTTTCTGGGATCATCTTGGTCTAAATGAATGACGTGAAGTGGTATTTCATCCACTCTAATCTCTCCTTTTCAGCATCTCCTCGTAAACATCACCAATAGTCATAGATCTTGATGTTGTCCCTAACTGCCTTGTATTCTCAGTAGTATTTTCTACCATTAGATCTATGTCCAAAACCTTCTCTATTTTTCCAATCAATGTATCAGTCGGTCTATTTCCATTTTCTATTCTCTGAACTGTATTTATTCGCTCATTCATTCTTCTAGCAAATTCTCTCTGATCCCAGCCTTTTTCGGATCTAGCATTTCTTATTCTGATATGGAAATCATCAGCTAATTCTTTTTCTCCTTTAGCCATGATGTTGTTCTTTTTTGGCATCGGGTTTTTTGTTTTGTGTTGAATAATAGGTTTAGGCGCGGGTCTTTCGAGCCCCAGTCTTTCTACACATCTATTACATGCATCAACACGGGCTCCTGATGCTTTGGTTCTTATTGTAGATACTTTGTCAGCTCCACATAACTCACAGGTGCCCATTAGTCCTCCGTAGGGGTTACCAGCAATCATACCTTCGGGTAGTAAGTATCAATACAAATCCCTAGATGGGGTGTTGTGGCAAGCGGTTCTGATATTGATAGCAATCCGTCAGAGGACTCTAAATCAACACGTTCAATAAATAATAATATAGATCTGCTGAGGGAAAAAACTGACGAATTAACTAAATTGAGCCAAGAATTACTTACTGAAAAATTATTCCTTGAAAATGAAGTCACGCAATTAAAGAAAAGGGCATCTCGATTAGATGAAGAAATAAGGAGCCTCAGGTCACCTCCTTTGATAATAGGCAACATTCAAGATTTTACTGGTGAATATGCAATAGTCAGAAGCTCAAATGGTACCGTCTTTCAAGTGGGTTACAATCCACGAATAGATCCTGATTTATTGAAACCCGGTGCTCGAGTCTCACTGAATCAAGACACTCTTTCAATAATTGATGTTCTTAGTGATTCTTGGGACCCTCTTGTTACAACAAGCGAAGTCATTGAAAAACCAGATATTAAGTACACCGACATTGGAGGCTTAGATTCGGAAGTCGAGAAATTAAAACAAACAATTGAATTACCACTTATCAATCCCGATTCATTCACTAAAATGGGTATTGAGCCCCCTAAAGGCGTCCTTCTTTGTGGCCCTCCGGGGACGGGTAAAACAATGCTCGCAAAAGCAGTGGCTAATGCAACTAATGCAACGTTTCTTGGGATTGTTGGCTCAGAATTAGCACAGAAATACATAGGCGAAGGCGGTCGCTTAGTACGCGAGCTTTTTGATTTGGCTCGTGATAAATCACCCTCAATTATTTTTATTGATGAAATTGATGCGATTGGCTCAAAAAGACTCGATAATTCTACATCTGGCGATAGGGAAGTTCAAAGGACATTGATGCAATTATTGGCAGAATTGGATGGTTTTGATTCTCTTCAAAATGTGAAAATAATTGCTGCCACAAATAGGCCTGAATTACTCGACAAAGCTCTTCTAAGACCTGGTCGTTTTGATCGTATCATTGAAATTGGTTTGCCTGATTTTGATGGAAGGAAAAAAATCCTTAAAATTCTTACTAAAAATGTACCGTGTTCAAGTGATATTAAACTCGATTCAATTTCTAAGAAAACAGATGGTTTCAGCGGAGCGGATTTAAAATCTTTAATCTTGGAGGCTGGTATGGATGCAATCACTAATAGTCAGGAGCAATTATCTATAGAACATCTTGAAAAGGCTCTGATTATTGTCAATGATCAAAAGAAAGAATCAGTATTTGGAGATCCTTCTGCTCTGTATGGTTAAGCATAACCCTCTTCAGCGATTTAGAGTTGGACTACTTGATGGCGTCGCATTGGATTGAATGTGTGCCAAATTTCAGCGAGGGTAGAGATCGCTCTGTAATAGATATGATTACTAAGCCGATTATTGATATACATGGAGTAGATCTTCTTGATGTTGATATGGGTTACGATTTCAATAGAACAGTTGTTACAATGGTAGGTGAGGCAGAGGCTGTTTTACAAGCTGCAATTGAATGTACAATTATTGCTGTTAACCTGATTGATATGAGAGATCATTCAGGTGAACACGCACGTATGGGAGCCGTAGATGTAGTGCCATTCATACCCCTTAGTGGATCTTCAATAGCCGAATGTGTTAAATTATCTGAGAGATATGCCGAGGCGGTTTCTGAGAAATTAGGGTTGCCAGTATACTTGTATGCTGAGGCAGCAAGACACGAAGACAGAATCCGACTACCAGACATAAGGAAGGGTGAGTACGAAGGAATGGAAGAAAAAATGTCTTCTCCAAATTGGAAACCAGACTACGGACCCGATTTTTTTTCACCGTCTATGGGTGTTACTGCAACGGGTGCCAGACCGATTCTTATTGCTTACAATGTTAATTTGAACACTGGCGATAAGAAAATTGCTAATTCGATAGCATCTATAATTCGAACAAGTGGTTCATTAATTAGAGATGATAATGGTATGAAAGTGATTGGAGAAAATGGGCAACCTCTGAGGAAACCAGGAAAATTCCAGTCTCTACAAGCTGCAGGGTGGATGTTTGATGAAGATACTGCTCAGGTATCGATGAATCTCTTGGACCATAGCATCACTGGACTATATGATGTGACTGAAACAATACGTAAAGAAGCGAAAGATATTGGTTATTCTGTAATCTCTTCAGAACTTGTAGGCCTTGTGCCATTAGATGCTATGTTGTCCGCCGGAAGTCAATATCTAGAGGATGATTCTAATGACGTCGAAGAATTGGTGTTAGTTAATGCTGCTATTGTAGGATTATCATTGGATGAATCTAACAACTTCAATCCTCGTTCAAGTATTATTGAATGGGCAATGGCGGATAAAATAGGTGATTAAATGAATGAGTCATACCGAAAAATTTTGGATGATATTGAGTCTACGTCTCCAACTCCAGGAGGTGGTGCTGTATCAGCTCTGATACTTGGTCACGCTATTGCTCTGAACCGTATGGTTTGTGGCCTAACAATAGGTCGAGATAAATGGGTTGAGGGGCATGAAATAGCAAAGAATTATCTTGAAAAATCCGAATCTTGGATAAGTAATTCAGTTACTATGGCCAATAATGACTGTGAGGCATTCAATAAAGTAATGATGGCATATCGAATGCCTAAAGAATCTGATGAGGAAATTAATGAGCGAAAAAATGCTATTGCACTTGCTAATAAATTGGCAATAAAATCCCCCTTAGATATTGCTTATTTTTGTCTAGAAGTAATGAAAGATATGCCAGATGTTGCTGCAACTTGTAACTCTAACGCCATTACTGACATTGGTACAGCAAATCATCTGATTCTTGCAGCAACAGAGTCAGCCGCTCTAAATGTTAAAATTAACTTATCTTCACCTAGTGATAATTTGACTTATCATGAACTAATCAATGAAGTGACTAGTGCTGTACTCACTCTACATGGTGCAATCATTCAGATCGTTGAAAATAGGATGTGATTAAATTAGTATAATAGAATTTAAACATTCAATATGTCAAGGAATTCCAGATTTATTGCCTAGTAAATCAGATTTTGATTCTAGTATTAATAGAGCACCTGAAAGGCCAGATGTTCTTTCTAGTGATGAAAAATTATTGGCTATTGAGAATGCATTGAGATATTTTCCACCAGAATGGCATGAAGTTCTTGCAGACGAATTCATGTCTGAATTACTTGAAGAAGGTCATATCACAATGCATAGATTTCGACCAGATTATGAAATGTATGCGCGACCAATAAATGAGTACCCAAGTGAATGTATTTCTGCTGCAGGAATTATGATGATGATTCAGAATAACCTAGATCCACGAGTAGCTCAATATCCATATGATTTGATAACATATGGTGGAAATGGTTCAGTATTTCAGAATTGGGCCCAATATCTTTTGACAATGTCCTACCTTAGTCGTATGACAGAAAGCCAAACACTAGTTATTTATTCAGGGCATCCATTAGGTTTATTCCCCTCAGATCTAAATTCTCCACGAGTGGTAGTTACTAACGGTATGGTAATACCAAACTACTCTAAACAAAGCGACTATGAAAGATTCAATGCGCTTGGCGTATCTCAATATGGTCAAATGACTGCAGGCTCTTACATGTATATTGGCCCTCAGGGTATAGTTCATGGTACTACAATTACAATTCTTAATGCGGCAAGAAAATATCTTGATATTTCCGGCAATGAGGATTTGGGTGGGGTTTTATTTGTCACTTCAGGATTAGGCGGTATGTCAGGAGCACAGCCTAAGGCTGCAGTAATTTGTGGTGCAGTATGTCTAATTGCAGAAACTAATCTTAATGCAGCAAGAAAAAGGCTTGACCAGGGTTGGCTAAGTGAATTATATGATGAAGTTGATTTAGTAATACCCAGAGTCCGTAAGGCCTTAAAATCCAAAGAAGCAGTGTCAATAGGATATCATGGTAATATTGTAGATCTTCTTTCAGCATTAGAGAAAGAAGACCTTACTCCACATCTTGGTAGCGACCAAACTAGTTTACATAACCCATGGTTGGGTGGTTATATTCCTACTGGATATTCTCATGATGAGGCCGTAGAGCTTTTGCGGACCAGCCCTGATAAATTCAAATTTGAAGTCCAAAGAACTCTCAGAGAACATGCTGATTTAATTAGAAAATTAACTGAAAAAGGCATGTATTTTTGGGATTATGGGAATGCTTTCCTGTTAGAAACAAGTCGTGCCGGAGCTGATGTGTTGAATTCAATGAATAATCAAGATTTCATTTATCCTTCATATGTCGAGGATATAATGGGACCAATATGCTTTGATTACGGATTTGGACCTTTTAGATGGGTTTGCACCTCTGGATTAGATTCAGATCTTGCTAAAACGGATGAAATAGCTCAACGCATTCTTTCATCTCAAGCTCTAAATTCAACTCCAGATATAAAACAACAAATTTTGGATAATATTCGGTGGATTGATCAGGCTAATGAACATAATTTAGTTGTAGGTAGTAAAGCTAGAATCCTATATGCCGATGAAATAGGCCGCCGTGAAATCGCCTCTGCATTTAACAAAGCAATTGCTTCTGGTGAAATATCCTCTCCAATAATTCTTGGTAGAGATCACCATGATGTTTCAGGTACAGATAGCCCCTATCGTGAAACTGCAAATATAAAGGATGGATCTATGTTCACTGCAGATATGTCTGTACAGAATTTTGTTGGCGATTCATTTAGAGGAGCAACTTGGATAAGCCTCCATAATGGTGGAGGTGTTGGATGGGGTGAAGTAATAAATGGTGGATTTGGTATGTTAATTGATGGCAGTAATCGTAGTCAAAAAAACATACATTCGATGCTATCTTGGGATGTAAATAATGGAATTGCCCGACGAGCTTGGGCAAGAAATAAGGGTTCTATAGATGCCATTACCAGAGCAATGAAACTAGACGATAATCTTGAAGTAACTATTCCAAATATTGTTTCAGAGGACATTTTAGACAGAATGAGTAGACCAATTGATTGAATAATATATTGCGAGAGGGGATTGATGATGACGTTGCCAGAAGTACTGATTGATGGACAAAATCTTTCAATCGAGGATCTAATATTAATTAGAGATGGAAATACTAATGTTAAATTAGACCTGAGTGCTAAATCACGAATGCAATTATCACAAAATGCAATTCTTGAAATTCTCAATTCAAAAGACATGATCTATGGGATCAATACGGGCTTTGGTGCCATGTCAAATGTTAAGATCGATAATAAAGATCTAGCTAAATTACAAGTTAATCTAATTCGTAGCCATGCATGTGGTGTAGGGGATTTAATGGAACCAGAACATGTTCTAATGATGATGGCAATACGCTCTAATTCACTCGCAGTAGGCCATTCTGGGATTAGGCCTCATATTGTTGAAGTCATAATTGAATTTATCAATAAGAGGATTTGTCCAGTGATACCTAGAATTGGTTCCCTTGGTGCTTCAGGAGATCTTGCCCCCTTGTCTCATTTAGCATTAGGATTAATTGGAGAATCTGATTTCCTAATCGAAAAAAATGGAAGTTGGGAATTGATCTCACCCGAAGAAGCATTCAAAGAAATAAATCAAATTCCAATTTCTCTTGCAGCTAAAGAAGGCCTATCTCTAATTAATGGAACTAGTCAAATGTGTGCATTCCTTTCGGATGCCATCCACACTTTAGAAACCCTAGTTTTCACTGCTGATTGTTCAGTCGCATGTTCTATTGAAGCTATCAAAGGCTCTCACAAACCATTCGATTCACGAATTCACGCAACTAGGCCACATCATGGGCAGTCAATTAGTGCAGCACGGATCCTCTCACTTCTTTCTAATTCTGAGATTAATAAATCTCATATTAACTGTGATAGAGTTCAGGATGCTTATTCTCTCCGATGCGCCCCTCAAGTACATGGTCCTGTAATAGAAGCGCTAACTAAAGCGAGAGAAATTCTGATGGTCGAATTAAATTCTGCAACAGATAACCCCCTAATCTTCCTTAATTCAAAAGGTGAGATTGACGTTATCAGTGGTGGTAATTTCCATGGTCAACCATTAGCCCTTATGGCAGATAATCTTGCTATTTGTTCTCATGAATTAGGTTCAATTTCAGAACGGAGAACTAATCTCATGATGAATCCTAAATGGACGGATCAAAAAGCCTTCTTAGCCCGTGAAGAAGGCCTAGAGAGCGGCTTAATGATCCTTCAATATGTATCTGCAGCCTGTTTAGCAGAAATGCAAGTTTTATCGACACCTGCCTCTATAGCTAATGTGCCTGTTAGTATGGGAAAGGAAGACCATGTCTCTATGGGTGCGACCTCTTCCTACAAATTACTGAAAAATTGTGAATATCTTTCCTACATATTAGCTAATGAAATGATATCTAACAATATGTGCCTAAGGAATATCGATGAAAAACCCGGAGACGGTGTTATGAAGATAAGAGGAATTGTTGATGATTTCTTACCTGAAATGGATACAGACTTATCATTTTCAGAAGTTACTGAGAATTTGGCATATAGTATAAGGAATGGTTTATTGCATAATCTTTAGTTTGAGGAATTAAGATGCAAGAAAAGCTCCACCTAAGTCAACATCCCGGACTTAATCCACCCTCATTCAGTACAACAATAAAAGAAATCTCTGACGAGGGATTGTTTTTTGATAAAACATATTGTTATCCCCGTGGAGGCGGACAACCTGGTGATAGAGGTGCAATCACTTCTAAATTAGGTGTTTCAAAAATGAATGAAGTTACTTCTGGCGAACATATTTTACATCCTGTTGATGATATTGATTTATTCAATAGGGGGGATGAAATAATGTGTGAGATAGATCATATTTGGAGGAATAGGAATTCTAAGATGCATACTGCTCAGCATGTATTTTCCGCATTAGCTAATGAATTATATCACGCTGAGACAGTTGGTAATCAGATTAGTGAGTCCTATACTCGAATTGATCTTTGGTTCCCAGACAGAGATAAGTTTGATGCTAAAGAGATAGTAGAGGAGGTTAATCAAGTATTAAGAGCAGGTTCTGATGTACTTATTCACGAATGGTCTCGTGAAAAAATTCTTTCCCATAAAAATATGAGACATACAAAATTCATGGATCGAATCCCTCAATCCATAACTAATCTTCGAGTTGTGGAAATTGAAGGTATCGATCTTTGTCCATGCGGTGGCACACATGTAGGTAATACCAAAGAAGTTGAAAATATATCAATTGAAAATGTGAAGTCAAAGGGTTCGGGTAAACTTAGAATCTCATATTCTTGAAATACCCTAAATGGTGTTATGTTAATACTGGTGGGCTCGGCAGGAATTGAACCTGCGATCTTCGCCATGTCAAGGC
>CESM01019874.1_pt1 | contig 17779 bp, 16 predicted proteins | sample 361421 | NCBI WGS metagenome assembly CESM01 (sample SAMEA2622219, study PRJEB7988) | marine metagenome | isolation source: saline water (ENVO:00002010), including | reverse complement strand
TTCTGGGTTATGGAAAATCGTATATCTCTTATCTTCGGTGCTTTGCACTGCGCCCCTTTTTGCGCAGGGGAAAGCCGTTTTTTACTTGGCATTTTTCCTTTTCGTTGCCGCTCTTTTCTTTGTTGGGCATTGGAAGTTAATCATTGCCGGATTATTGACTGGGGTGCTTTCAACGATACTTCTTTATTCTTTAATTGAGTCGGGGACAATCCAAGATAGTGAAGGCAGGTTTGAGCGCTTTATAGATGAGTTCTCATCTTTTGATGTGGCTGTTATTGGAAGTGGCAAACAGGGTTTTGCCCAAGAGAATGTGGATTGGCGTTTTACTTGGTGGAAAATGGTTATAGAAGATGTCATGAGAGAGAATCCATTTTATGGATTGGGGCTTGGTTCGGATATTTCAACAAGATTTCATGCTAATTACTTTCAAACTGGTATCGATAATACTGATGTGCTTATTGCTCGATATCCTCACAATGTTCTAATTACTATTTGGGGCCGATTGGGAATAATAGGATTAATGATTTTTATACCTATATGTATATTAGTTGTTAGGGAGTTATGGATAGGAATGCTTAAGCTGAGAGCTTCCTCTGATGAACATAGTCCTGGCCTTGCTTTTGTCTGGGCATTTGTTCTTGGTGGTTTCACTAATGCTTTTTTCCAATCTACTTTTGAGGCCCCTTATGCGGCAATTGCTTTTTGGTCTATGTTAGCAGTTCTCTGTGTGATGAATAGACAAACTGATGAAGAAACAGATGAGGAGGAAGATCTCGTAGAAATCGCAGATGATATTCTAAGTGATGGTAAGTTTGCCATGAGATCAAGGCCCTCTTAGTGATTCATCTTTGATAGCCGTTAATAATCTTATACTCGAATCCATATGTTTTAAATTGTGCATTATAAAAAAAACATACTTTTGATTGGGCAAACTCCGCCACCATATCACGGTCAGGCAGTGGCTACTAAGCAGTTGTTTGATCACGAATGGAGTAGCCATCAAATTTATTTCTTGCGTATGAATTACAGCTCTTCTGAGTCGCAAGTTGGTAGATTTAGTATTCGTAAGGTTCTGCACCTTTTTTTTCTAACCTTTAAGTCCTTGCTCATATTAATTAGGAGGTACCCATGTACATTATACTACTTGCCGGCGAGTCCAAATTTAGTGCCAATTCTTAGGGATATTTTTTTCTTAATCATAGTGAGGCCTTTTTCGAGAGGAACAATTTTTCATTATCATGCTGGAGGACTTCCTGAATATGTAAGTTCATCTAAATTTCCTATTCGATTTTTAGCTAAACTTGCCTTGGCTAAACCTAGTTTGGGAATTGAAGTATCTAATTCTCAGATGAAGGAAAGTAATTATTTTTCTGCCGAACGCAGAGTGGTAATTCCTAACGGTTTAGATGTGCCCGTAGAGGAATTTAGCCATGAAAATTCAGAGGGGATGAGAAAGAGAATTCTTTTTATTGCCGGGTTGCGCAGATCTAAAGGTGTTTTAGATATCATTGAAACGGCTCGAAAGATTAGAGAGAAGCGATCAGATTTTATCATTGATATTGCGGGCTCTTGGCAGGAACCGGAGACAGAAGCACTTTTTAAGAGTGAAATATCGAAATATAAACTCGAAGATTTTATTATGCTTCACGGAAGAGTTGCTGGAGATGATAAATGGAAACTTTATTCTTTAGCTGATATATTCTTTTTTCCTTCTTATTATGAATCAGAAAATTTTCCTCTCGTTTTAATTGAAGCCATGGCTTTTGGGCTTCCTATAGTTAGTACAAAATGGAGAGGAATTCCTGAAATGGTAGAGAACAACCATTCTGGAATATTGTGTGAAGTTGAAAAGTGCGATGAATTCGCCCAAGCGATTTATAACCTTATGGAAAATCAGGATATATATAAAAAGATGTCTGAGGAGGCTAGAGATTTATACATCAAGAAATACACCCAGAGAGTTTTCTTGGATTCAATGAGCAAGGCCTTTGATAGTGTTACTCAAAAAAGTTAAAGCCATTTGAATATGACCAAAATTGTTACATTTGTCCTAATGATTGCTGGTTATTTTTGGATTGCTGTATTTGGTACTGGCGTTAAGGATGTTTTTCAGTGGCCTGGTCTAATTTTAATAGCTGCAGCATTTTCAAGTGCGTTCTTAGCTCTTAACTATAAGAAGAATCATTCTGGGAGTTCTTTGTGTCGATTTTCTGTTTTTGTACTTTTTATTTATATGATTAGCAGAGCTTTTAGCTCACCTATTATATATGAAGCAAGGCTTGAGATGATTCTCTTCCTTGTTCTTTTTGGATTTTACATTTTATTTAGTTACTTGTTGGTCGACGACAAGTATAGGATGGCATTTGTTATTGCTTTGTTGATTTTGGCTTGCGCGAATACAGGGATTGCCATTTATCAGTTAGATAACCCTAAATTTCATATTTTACCTGGTTATGATAGAGTGGGACGAGGGGACCAATTAGAAAGGCCAAGTGGCTTTTACAATGCTAGTCCTCATTTAGGAGGATTTTTACATCTTGCTTCTATAATGTCTGCGGCATTATTTATTTTCTTAAAAAATAAAATTGGTCGTTTAATTTTCTTTCTTTTTTTTGTGACCTCAACTTTGGGTGTCGTGTTGAGTCAGAGTAGAGGGAGCATAATAGCTCTTCCCCTTGGCCTTGGGATCGTTTTTTTATTTTATTTAACATTCAAGATCCGAACGGGTCTAAATTTTAAATTGGCAACACCCAAGATTGTGTTCACTATTCTAGTAGGCCTTTGTTTCACTGTGGCCCTTGGCGCAATATTCATAAAGGATAATAATGGCAGAATTAAATCTGTTGATAATTTTTTTGAGGATTCAGCCAGAGCAAATTTTAGAGCTGCTGCAGTTGATCAATGGACGGAGTCACCGGTCATTGGTACTGGTTCGAGAACTTTCCAGTTTAAGTACCTTCAGTACAGACCAGAGCATGCACCATTTCACCAAATGGATCCAAAGTTTACTCACAACGATTATTTTCAACAACTTGCTGAATATGGATTAATTGGATTAGGTTTGGTTGTTTTTTGTCTTTTTGTTCATCTTTATAATGGAATTCAGATGGTAAGAGTAACATTAAATAGTGTTTCTAACGGTGCAAGCCGGCTTCGTTTTGCTTTGCTTATTGGATCGATTGCTGCATTAGCTGCACATTCATTACACGCAGTTGTTGACTTCCATATCAGGCTATTAGCTACAGCTATTCCAATTGTGTTTTGTTTATCAATTATATCAAATTTTAGTATGTCGATTCCATCACCAAAGAGGAAAAATTTTTCTTTGAGGGTTTTGCCGCGTTGGGTAATTGGAACAACCGGTGTTACAATTATTGTTTTAGGTGTTTTGATTGCTCCTTCATCTTGGAAGATTCAACAAGCCAAGGATTATCTTAGGAATGGTGACTCAGCAACGGCAATCAATTTTTTGCATGAAGCTTCTGAAATGACACCAGAAAATCCTGAGTCTTTCAGGGAATTAGCCCGGTTAAGGTACGAGAGGCTAGGAGAAGATATACCTGCAATTGTGAAAGTTGGATATGCTGAGAATGCTCTTAATGCATATGAAAAAGCATTAGATCTTAATAATTTGGATTGGAAATCCCTATTAGGTGCAGGAGTTTGTGAAATATTTTTGGCGTGGCATTCTACTACATCGACAAGTGATGAGTATTGGGATAGAGCAAAGACCTTTTTAGATAGAGCAATAAGTATTGCGCCAACAAAGTATGAGCCACGAGAAGAGTATGCATATTTTCAACTGAATTTAGCCTACTACTTGGCAGGTAAGGGGGATCTTGAGGGCGCTTATCGAGAAGCGGTTGGAGCGGCTAAAAAATTTAAGGCTGTTCCTGATTATTTTGTTGACGGTGCTCCCCGAGGGCATCGTGTAGCTGAAGGTGTTAGAAGCACCGAAGAATTGTTAAAAAGGCTAAAAAAGACTTAAATGATTAAAATAACTAGAATTTTTTTAGTGAAGGAGAATAGGTACTAGAGTTGTATACTTATATTAAAAAAACTATCATCAGAATCTTTGAAATCACGCGAGTGGTTTTAGTTGCTATGGTAGCTAAATTACGACATCAATTTACTAGATATCGTCGAGGTCCTAATAAAAAAGTCTGGGATATTGATATTGTCTACTTATGGAGTGATCCCAGTGATTTGGAATGGTCAAAGAAACGTTTACAAGTACTGAAATCAGAAAGCCGCAATGATTTTTGCTGTATTAACGATCAGACGATTTCATCTACAGTTACACTTGATGAATTAAGGTATTCATTGAGATCGATTGATAGTCATCTTGAGGGTTTTCGTTACGTTCATGTTGTAGTGGATGGTCAAATACCAGAATGGTTAAATTTGGATCATCCTCAATTAAGAGTTATTGAAGCTAAGAATATTATCACTGATAAAAATCACTATCCAAATTACAATACTCAAGCAATAGAGTCTTATTTTTTTAATATACCAGATCTTACTAATCGATTTATTTATTTTAATGATGATTTCTTTTTGTCGCGTAAGACTGGAGTTGATGAATTTTATACATCAGATGGTTTAATAAAGGTAAGACTTGGCCGAGCATTATCGCCCAGAGGGATAGCTGTTCCTGAAGAAGAAGGAGATTCTGCCGGACATAAGAATGCTAACAAAATATTAGATGATCGATTTGGCAAACGTGCTCGATTGACGGTGATGCATAGACCATATGCTCACAATAAGGCCATATTAAAAGAGGCCGAGGAAGACTTTCCTGAAGCTTTCGAAGAGACTAGGTCCTCACGTTTTCGGTCCACAAAAATGGTTGCTGTTCATAGTTTTCTTGTGCTTTACACAGCTGCACACTTAAAGAAAGCAGATCTTGTTCCACCAAGATTACTTGAGAAGGATATGTTCAAGTGGGGGGAATGCCCAAATTCAAATCATAAAGTGACCCAAAGAATAAGATCTCTGCGCGGCAATGGGTTTTGTATCCAGGAAGAAAGGGGTATTCAAATACCAGAGTCTGAAGTATCGAGGTTTCATGAATTCATGACAGATCTTTTTCCTGAACCTTCATCCTTTGAAAAGGAATAAAAAGACTTTTTGAGCAAGTGATAATTAAAGGGTTTTGTAACCAAACCCCTTGAGCTTTTTAATTGCTCTTTCTGGGTTTAGAGTTGCTAAAAAGTTAGGCAGCTCATACCGGGTTGTGTCTGGGCTTAATAAGAGGGGCCTAAATAACCCTTTTCGAATTAGAAATATTTTATACCCGTGGTCTTCGAGTAACTTGCTAACTGTTGACGGATAACCGTTATGGTCCTCATAGATTATATCGCGGACTTTCTTTTTTTTGAGTAATTCATTGGCTCCAATTAAGGCATATTTTTCATGTCCTTCGATATCAATTTTGCAAACTCCTATGGACTGTTCAGATGATGCAAAGTAATCATTTAATGTTGTCGTCGACACAGTGATGCGTTTTTTTATATGGCGCTCATCTGTTTGATTAGAAATTGATGCTGAGCCATGGTTGAAATCAAATTGGTTAGTTATGATTAGTTCAGCTTCACCTTGTTTATCGGAAATGCCAAAGTTCTCACTTTGAATTTTGGCTATCATATGCTGATCTTGCCATTTTGATGCGTTTTTCTTTAATGCTAAAAATATTTCAGGGTGCGCTTCGAAGGCAATGATCCTACCGTTAGGACCAGAAGCTTTAGCCATTAAGCTTGTCATTAACCCATAATTTGCTCCAATATCCATACAGGTTTCTCCTGATCTTGTTAACCGCAACAAACATTCTAATACTGCGGTATCATAAGTTCCCGTTTTCAATATTGATGCGCCAATTCTGTCGGATGGATCGGCTACCATTTCCATACCCCATGGCAGGGTTATCATTTTTTTTTCTGAAGATTTACAAAAGATCCAAATAATTCTTTTTAATAGCTGAACTGGACGAAATATCAGTTCAGGCCGACGAATTAACTTTTTAATGCAGGTTATCATCTTTTCTAATCAGATGAGATCATGAAGAACTAGACTTCCATTTATTACCGAGTTGATCAGTTTTATGAATTTGATCAAAAATATTAGAGATAAATTCTGAAATAATTTCGTCCGTTTCCTTGATACTATGTTGAGTGAACGGGTGAGTATTTGTACCCTCAATGATTGGGCTTGTTACTGTCACAAATGCCCATCTTTGATTGGTGCCAGTCGTTAACCTGTCCATTATATCAGTAATAGTTCTACTATAGTGTCCTGCTGTGATTACTTTAGCACCAGTGAACCAGTAATATGAAACTTGCTTTAAACCTGTGTTAAGATGCTTGGAAACGAGTCTTTTTACAGGAATGGAGGTATTCTCTGAGACCGGAATGTTCTTTTCTTCGGAAAAAATAATCTCGAAACCTTGAGCAGCAAGGCATCTTTCTGGTCTGTGGATACTGTTGTTCATATCGTCCCCAGAAAGAACAATAAAAGCATTGATGATGTCTATCTTATCGTCAGTCTTCGGTGTTCTTCTTTTGTATTGCGATTGTGCATAATTAGTGTCATCTGCTAATGCATTGACGACAACTTCACTCGTATCCATATTTTCTCCAAACCATTCGTTCACAGATTTTGGCAGTACCATTATAATGGCAGATTCCCTTATATCGTAACCTCTCGGCAGTAGGTAAATGCTACCTAAACCAATTAGCAATATGGCTTGAGCAATAATTAATCTACGTGTCATCTCCTTTACTTTGTTCTATATCGTTTTCTTTGGAGTCTTTACCTGAGACTAATTGTCTACTAATTACTTTTCGTTTGTTCTTCCAACCTGAATTCAATAAGAAGCCAACTAGAATGATGCCTATGATCCCAAGAGGAAAAAACAAAAATCCTGAGAAGTTGTGATAGGTATGTGCTGCAAATTCAGCATCCCAAAACTCAGCAATTAGAACAATGGTTGTAACTCGGATAGAGTTAGCGATGATTGCAAGTGGTAAAGATGAAAAAACCATTGTAACAAATTTCCAAATTTTATTTTGAGTTACATAACCATAAACGGACGCAACAAATACTAATGCGATGAGGGATCTAACTCCTGAGCAGCCTTCAGCAATTTTTAATGCGTCCCAGTTCTCATTAGTTGATTGGATTTCTGTACCAGCTGCCGTGACATCAGCTCCAAAAAGGGTTGAAAGGTGGTAAGCAATTTTAGTAGCTAGTATCTGTAGCCCGTTAGTAGCCTGAGTTAGACCTGGAAGTGGAATGGCGAAATAGAGTAGAGCGAGGGGAAAAATGAAATATTTTGCCGTTTTTCGTCCATATATGAAAGCGATTAGACCATATACTATAAATGGAATGGAACCTGCAGCTATCCTAGCTTGTATGGTTCTAACTGAGATTACGTAAAATACCATGCCAAGGAACAGAAAAGCGAGTCCCCACCATTCAGAGGAACGTTCACAGTTGGTAATTTTTTTTCTGCTTCGAAAAATGAGGCATAATATAACTAGGGGTACAAACCTGCCATGCCCATAATCGTACTCCTTTTTGCCGCAAACAGCCCACATCCATTCTACGACTGACTGTTCTCGGAAATTGCCAAATATTGGAATGAAGCAGTAAAAATAACCGAAAGTGACTGTAATTGTGGTTAGTAGTAGTACGTTTAGCCAATCATGTCTGTCAGAATTCAATGTTTTGAATTCATTCTTATTTGCTGAATCCACATGAGGTTCTGAGTTAGAGGCCATGATATTTGAGTGGATTTACCAATTCTACTACTGAATTAATATGAGGGAAAGCTTGAAGATTTTAATTATTTTCCTTCATCATGCAAGGATTCCCAATCTATATTAAAAAGAGTTTCTCTCTTTTGATAGTTTTCTATTGAATTAGGGGCTTAAAAAGAGTATCCGCAATCTAGTAATGAAATTAATTTCAGGAACAGCGCACCCAGAGCTTGCCCAAAATATAGCTCAATATTTAGAAGTCCCTCTTTGTGACGTTACAGTCAAAGCCTTTCCTGATGGAGAAACATTTGTTAAAATCAATGAAAACATCCGTGGTCAGGATGTTTTCATTATCCAACCTACTTGCCCGCCGACAAATTCCAATTTAATGGAATTACTCATTACGGTTGATGCTGCTAAGAGGGCGAGCGCTAAAAGGATAACCGCAGTAATTCCTTTTTTCGGTTATGCGCGGCAGGATAGAAAAGATCAGCCAAGGGTTCCAATTACTGCAAAGCTAGTTGCAAACTTACTTGATGCAGCTGGGGTTAACAGAGTTCTGACGATGGACCTTCATGCTGGACAGATTCAAGGATTTTTCGATATTCCAGTTGATCATTTATATGCAGCACCAGTATTAATTGGACATCTTAGAGAGAGGGGAATTTCTAATCTTACTGTAGTTTCACCTGATGTTGGTGGCTTAAAAATGTCTGATGCCTATGCTCAGGCCCTTGATGTTCCACTTGCTATTGTTGGTAAGCGTAGAGTCAGTGCCACTGAAGTTGAGGCGATAAATGTCATTGGTGAAGTCGATGGTAAAGATGTTATGCTAGTCGATGATATGACCGAGACGGCAGGAACTCTTTGTGCTGCGGCTGAATTGCTCAAAGAAAATGGTGCTGGTAAGATTTATGCGGGCGTTTCACATGGAGTTTTGGGTGAAATTGGCCTCAAGAGGCTAAAAGAATCATGTATAGAAGAGCTTATTACAACAGATAGCACTCCAATGGCTAAAGGGGAGAAAGTGACTGCTCTTAGCATTGCTTCTCTTCTTGGCGAGGGAATTCGCCGAATTGAAAATGACGAGTCTGTGACATCTCTTTTTGACATCGTCAATAAGTAGTAATAAGCTTGCCGCCCTCTTCAAATTGAGGAATCTATAGGAATCACAGAAAATTCAAAGAGTTATGGCTGATCAAGTTAATCTGAATGCAGAAAAAAGAGAAGGTATTGGTAGTGCCGAATCAGGTCGTTTACGCAGGGCTGGAAAGATTCCTGGCGTTGTTTACGGAGCCTCACAGGACAGCTACGCAGTCCAAATTGATGCAGATACTATTAAAAATATCTTAAGGAATAGTGCCAGTCAGCAAATACTCGTAAATTTACAAATTGAGGGAGCAAAAGAAGCGAATAAGTTGGCTCTAATTCAAGACATTCAGCATCACTCCATTTCAGGGGACATTCTCCACGTTGATTTCAATGCCGTTAAGGAAGACAGTGAAATCCATGCTAGGGTACCTATCGAACTCACAGGTGATCCTATTGGTATTAAACAGGGTGGTATTTTGGATACACTACTTCATGATATAGAAGTTCACTGTTTACCAAAAGATTTACCGGAAACTCTTCAATTTGATGTAACTAATCTTGATATTGGAGATAGTTTGTCTATTGGTTCAGCTGAATTTCCTGAAGGGGTCAGTGCTAGTTTGGATGGAGATGTGCTCATTGCTATCGTGAACGAAACTCGTGCTTCTGTTTCTGAGGGTGGAGATGATGAGGCAGCTGAGGCAGCTGCAGAGGAGGAAGGAGAAGAGAAATCTGAGGAATCATCAGAGAGCTAATATTTTTAGCTTTAAAATTTTATTCAATGAAATCGGTGGCTGAATATTCGCTACCAAGGTTGATAGTTGGTCTTGGCAATCCAGGTAAGAAATACTTGGATACTCGTCATAATATAGGGTTCATGGTTTTGGATCAATTAGCTAGTCAGAGCTCTGTTGCATTTAATGAAGATAAAAGATGGGATGCGAGTTGGGTTAAGGGTTTCGATCATATATTTTTGAAACCACTGACATACATGAATGACAGTGGCAAAGCAGTGGCAAAACTTGCCACGTTTCATAAAATTAATGCTGATCAAGTTCTCGTTGTATACGATGATATGGATCTTGAACTTGGCCGTATTAGGATTCGTGCTGAAGGGTCTGCAGGTGGCCATAATGGTATTCGGTCTATTATTTCACACCTAGGGACTCAAAAATTTCCACGTTTGAGACTGGGTATTGGGAAGGGCCAAAATGAGGGAAGTGGTCATGTTTTAGGAAAATTTTGCTCTGAAGAGAGATCAACACTTGAAAAATCTATAAAAGAAGCGGTATTAGCTATAGGATTGATAGCCGAACAGGGCCTTTCCGCAGCAATGACAAGATTTAATGCTTCTCCAAAAGCCGCTAAAATTAAGTCTGAAACGCAGAAAAGCTCTCCTAAAACCGATAATTAGTCCATATCCCCCAAATAGAAAGAAAACCTAAAAAATGAAAAAAAACTACGAAAGTGTCATAGTGCTTAACACTACTGGTAGAGAAAGTGATGTAGATCAACTCGTCCAAGAAATAGGCAGAGAAATCGAAGAAGAAGGTGGTTCACTAGAGCAGATCGAGCAGATAGGTCACAAAGAATTCGCCTATAACGCACGAAAGTTAGCTGGTGGCCATTATGTAAATTATCAATTTGAAGCTGAGCCTGAAGTCATTGATAAAGTGAAGACTCGCTTGAAGCTAAATTCTGCAGTTCATTTGCAGCATTACCAGATACGTTAATTATCTGGTCTTTTACTTGATTTGACCTCATTCTAATTTCAGCATTTAAATATTGATGCTGATCATGTTCTTTTATTAAGAGGGTGGTCTTTCTAAGATTTTTACGTACACAAAATTATTATGGCAAATGTTAATAAAGTTATTCTAATAGGAAATCTGACAAGAGATCCTGAAGTAAGATACACACCTAAGGGAACGGCAGTTACTGATATTGGTTTGGCTGTAAATCGTGTTAGTTCCTCAGAGGGTGGCGAAAGAAGAGAGGAAACAACGTTTGTTGATGTTACGCTTTGGGGAAGAACAGCCGAGGTGGCCGGAGAATACTTAAAGAAGGGCAGACCTGTATATATCGAAGGTCGGCTACAAATGGATAGCTGGGATGATAAGACTACAGGCCAAAAAAGAACGAAACTCAAAGTCGTTGGCGAGAGTTTACAATTTTTAGGTAGTCGTGATGGTGGGGGTTCTAGTTCAGCTCCTCAGCAACGCTCTGAATCTAATTTTACCGAGTCAAATAATCAGAATTCGGGAGGAAATGATGGGGCGCAATTTGATGCTGAGGATGATGATATTCCTTTTTAGGAAATATAGATAGAATACTAATCGACAGTTGATTCTAATTCGCCGTCTTTTAAGCGGGTTATTATTTTATCTCCTGCATTGATATCTTTGGACGATGTGATGAGGTTTCCATCTTTGTCCTGAGTCAGAGAAAAGCCTCTATCAAGTACCGAATGTGGTCCTAAACTTTTGAGAGCAATGGCACTTCTTTCGTATCGTTCCTTACAACGGTTTAGCTGTATTGATAGGCTGTGTTGGAGCGACTGATTGATGATTTCTAACTTGCCGGAGACCTCTTCGAGTTGTTTTGCTGGATGGCATATTGTGAGGCGATTGCTGAATTTAGATAGTGTTTTTTCTTTAGTTCCTAAAGCTTCTAAGAATGAAGATTGGAGCATTTCAAACTTCCAGTCGGTGCTCTGTTCGAGTTCGGTCAGGATACGAATGGGTTCATTGATGAGAGTCCTACTACCCAAATAATCGAGGCGCTCATTCCAACGGTTAATTTTATTGATCACTTGCGATTTGAGAACTTCAGCTAAGTTTTGAAGCCGGTTCCCTATTTCTATTTTTTCGGGGACCAAAATTTCAGCAGCAGCACTTGGTGTTGGAGCTCTTAAATCTGCTGTAAAATCTGAGATTGTGTAATCAATTTCGTGACCGATTGCTGATATGATTGGTAAATTCGTTCTGTGAATAGCCCTTGCTGTGTTTTCCTCATTGAATGGCCAGAGATCTTCGAGGCTCCCGCCTCCACGGGTAAGGACAATCGTGTCGATTGAAATTTTTCCTGCTTGAGTCCATGCTTCAATATCATCAAGGGCACGCACGATTTGCTGAGAAGCCTTTTCACCTTGAACTAAGACTGGGTAAACTATAATTTTTATCCAAGGTGCTCGTCTTTGAATAACGCTGATCATGTCCCTGATTGCAGCTCCTGTAGGTGAAGTGATGATACAAACTGTATTAGGAAAAGTAGGGATAGTTTTTTTGATTTCTTCCTTGAAAAGACCCTCATTGTTGAGCTTCACCTTAAGAGCTTCGAATTGTGATTGGAGGTTCCCTTGTCCTTTAAGCTGCGCATTCCGAACGATAAGTTGGTAATTACCTCTTGGCTCGTAGACTGTTATATCCCCACGAATTTCAATTTCCTGCCCATCTTCAAGGTTTAGGTTTATTTTTGATGCATTTCCCCTGAAAAGAACACAAGGCAGTTGGGAGTTTGCGTCTTTGAGGGTGAAATATTGATGGCCAGAGGCTTGCTTTCTTAAATTGCTAATTTCACCTTCTACCCAAACTTCGCCCACCCGATATTCTAAAAGATTACGAATCTTTCTAGTTAATTCACTGACACTGAATATGGACTTTTCCTCTTTTTTTTTCTCAGAGGGGCCAAGGTTTTTTGAGAATTCAAAGAGGTCGTCCATTGAGTCAATATAGCATTAAGATTGGAATTTGAGGAGTACTTTACCGTTTCGACCCTCCTGCATTGATCTTTTAATGGCGTCTTTTAATTCTTCAAGACCGTAAACACTATCAATTGGCTGATCTAATTTTTCATCCAACATTTTTTGAGCTAAATCTTGATAAACCTCTTCAATATTTGACTTATCTTCATTCTTTAACCAATGACTGAGCCATAGGCCTCTTATATTAAAATTCTTAAAGATCAGAAAGCTATTTGGAATTTTCAAAGGCCTTTTAGACATGGCTCCATAAGTGATATGAGTGCCACCTTCTGAGAGTAATGACATGATCCTTAGTGCGCTTTCTCCTCCAACCGCGTTAATGGCTAAAGGCAAATTGATGTTTTTATTTTTTATTAACTGGGCAGCTTCAATTTTTCCAGATTCATCATCAGTGAAAACAGCGTCTGCTCCCAAGGATAAAAGTTTATCCTTGCAGTCTTCACGTCGTACAAAGTTCATTGTCTTAATGCCAAGAGCCTTTGCTAGTTGGATGATTGCAACTCCGACACCCGAATTAGAGGCATTTTGCACAACCCAACCATGACTTTCTATTTCAATCCCTTGATTAAGAAGTAACCAAGCGGTGGCAGGATTCACCTTCAGCATAGCGCTTAGCTTAAGAGGTAAAGAGTCAGGTAATTTGATAATTTGATCAGGGGTTGCCGTTACGAATTCCTGCCAGCAGTCTTGTCGGTTCATGTAGAGAACATGATCGCCTTCTTTGAAATGCTCGCATTTTTTACCGACAGCGATTACTCGCCCGCTTCCCTCATTGCCTATGACAGCAGGTAGCTCAGGGAGTTTTCCATACTTCCCCTCTATGACATTAAGGTCGGCCGGATTAATGGGACAGTAACCGGTCTTAATGATCAGTTCTTTAGGTTTTGGATCTTTGTAATCCTGCTCTCTGACTGAAACTCCTTCCTCTGGAGTCGAGAATTTATTTACTATGATTTGTTGATTGATTGTACCCATCATCAATTGTCAGTATCAGATCACATATGGTGAGTTCTGTAAACAGGTGAACAAATACTTTTATTTGAAAGTGAGACTCTATAGCATGTCCTAATAACATGAAAATTTTAGTTACGAGCTTTTTTATTCTATGCATATTCTGGCCTTTTGTAGCCCTCTCCGAGTACAAATACACAAAGGACTCTTTTCCAAAGGAGGGAGTTCCAAAAGGTAAAATTATTAAAAAAGAGTTCGCCAAGAGTAAAATTTATCCTGGTACTGTGAGAGATTATTGGATTTATGTCCCTGATCAGTACAACCCTGAAAAGCCAACATGCTTCATGGTTTTTCAAGACGGTAATTGGTATCAGGCCGCGAAAGGGCATACAAGAGCACCAGTTGTTTTTGATAATTTGATCCACCAGAAAGAGATACCGGTCATTATCGGAATATTTGTTAACCCTGGTGTCATTCCCCCAAAGAAAGAGGGAGGTAAGCCGAGAAAGAATCGTAGCTTGGAATATGATACGTTAAATGATCAGTATTCTAGTTTTCTTTTGGAAGACCTTCTCCCTGAAGTAGAAAAGGATTACAATTTAACCAAGGATCCTGAGGGAAGGTCTGTGTGTGGTATTAGCTCTGGTGGGATTTGTGCTTGGACCGTGGCCTGGGAAAGGCCAGACCAATTCAGAAAAGTCATCTCCTACATTGGTAGCTTTACCAATATTAGGGGAGGTCATGCTTACCCTGCAATGATACGAAAGACGGAGAAAAAACCAATCCGAGTTTTTCTTCAAGAAGGAGAAAATGATTTAGATAATCTTCATGGGAACTGGCCGCTTGCTAATCGACAAATGGCAGCAGCTCTTAAATTTACTGGTTATGACTATAAATTTGTGATGGGCGATGGTGCTCATAACGGGAAGCATGGAGGAACAATTTTCCCTGACATGTTGAGGTGGATATGGAGGGATTACCAGAGAGCAAAATGAGAAACTTTTTCATATCATTTTTACTCTACCCGTTGATGATGGCAATTTCTGCCGAGGCTCAAGACACGCCTCTTTCAATGGTGCTTTCTCCTGACAGCAAGTGGGAGAAAATCGCGGGAGGCATGAATTTTTGTGATGCTTGCTGCACGGACAGTGAAGGTAACTTTTATTTTGCTGATGCTGGTAATAAGGCACCAATAAAAAAGGTGAGTCATGATGGTGAGGTTCAAGACTTTGGGCCAAGTCTTGACGGCGTTAGCGGTTTACAATTTGGCAAAGATTCAAGCCTATATATTTGTCAGGGAAAGTCTCGGCGGATATCCGTTCTTAAAAATGGTAAGAGGCTAGAAACTGTGGTCGAGAATGTTCGACCCAATGACTTGGTGGTTACTAATAATAACCAGCTTTACTTCACTGAGACATCCACTCAGCGTGTTTATCACGTTAATCTGAATGATGAAGTTAAAGTTTTAAGTATTGTTGATACTGGAATTTTAAAGCCCAATGGCATTGGACTGACACCATGTGATGGAACACTATTTGTTTCAGATCACCTCGATAAAGAGGTTTGGTTTTTCAGAATTGAAAAGAATCACAAACTATCGATGAAGGCTCCTTATGCCTCTCTAAGAATTAGAGCCAAAAATTTACCTAGTCGAGGAGACGGTTGTGATGCCGACTCATTGAGCCGCTATTATGTTACATCTGATCTTGGAATTCAGATGTTTGACCCGACTGGTCGATTAGGTGGTGTTATATTGTCACCTGATCCCACGAAGCCTGTCGTAAGCGTTGCTTTCTCAGGTAAAGACTTGCAATACCTTTATGTTGCTAACGGGGGGGCGATATATCGGAGGCTAATGAAAGCTTCAGGCGTTGGGCGATAAACTCTTTTCTTAAACAAGCGATTTATGCAGCCACTGTCATTAGATTCTTGGCGTGTTCCTCTGCCGTGCCTTTCTCCCCACCAAGCATTCTCGCTAGTTCAGAAACCCTTTCTTTATTTTTAACGGATCTGATTTGTGATTTTGTTCTCCCGTCTTTCGTGAACTCTTTTTGCACAACGAAATGTGAGCCTGCCATTGAGGCGACCTGAGGAAGGTGAGATATAGAAATGACTTGATGGCTATCGCCGAGCGAGCACATCTTAGTGCCGACAGTACGTGCAATTTCACCTCCGACGTTGGCATCAATTTCATCAAATACTAGTACAGGTATGGAATCTTCTCTTGCTAGAGTGCCTTTAAGTGCAAGCATGACTCGAGACATTTCACCACTTGAGGCAATAGACCTTAACGGCTTTGAAGGTTCCCCAGGGTTTGGTGCAAAGAGAAATTCCATGCTTTCATGACCCGTGGCCGTGGGCTGATCTTTTCTTTCAAGTGAGATTTCGAATTTGGATTTTTTAAATCCTAATTCCATCAGTTCTTTGGTGACTAGTTTCCCTAGTTTAGGTGCTGCTAATGCTCTTTTCTTAGTTATTTTCTCTGATATTTTCAACATTGCAGACCGCGCGGCATCAATCTCTCCCTCTAGCCTTTCAAGTTCCTCGTGCCTGTTTTCTGTTTTATTGAGCTTCTCTTGGGCGTTTTCCCTAAAAGAAAGTACTTCATTAAGATTATTGCCGTACTTCCTCTTTAGCGTTTCGATGAGGTCGACGCGTTCCTCAATTGAGTCAATCTCAGAAGGATCCATTTCAACGCTCGCTGCATAAAAATCCATTTGGGTTTGCAGCTCTTGAATTTCAAGGAGAGCGTTTTCAAACTTGTCAGTGTACCGAGTCGTAGAGGGATCAAACTTTTCGAGTTCTTTAAATGAACGTGTGAGCTGCATGAGTTGATCAACAACTGAATTTTCTTCACCTTGTAGTTCACTAATGATTTTGCTGGATGTCTCAAGGAGGTTCTTTGAATTTCGACTCACTTGATACTTATTGTTTAAGTCCTCTTCCTCGTCTGGGTTAATATCTGCTTCATCAATTTCATTAATTTGGTGCTTTAAGAGATCAATCGCTTGCTCATTACTTCTTTCAGAATTGATAAGATTATCATATTCATTTTCGATAGCTTTTAATTCTTTATAAGCTTCTGAATGCTCTTTAGTGTCTTCTGAAAGACCCGCATAAGCATCAAGTAGTGAAAGTTGCCGGTCAGCTGAAAACAATGAATGATGGTCATGAGGCCCATGCAGATCGACAAGCAACTTACCGATTGTTTTAAGAGTGTTGAGAGTCACTGGTGAGCAATTAACAAATTGTTTGTTTGCCGTGTTTCTATCAATGACTCTTCTAATGACAAGTTGATTCTCTGAACAAGGTTCTAAGCCCGCCTCCTCAAGGATGGAGTTAATTTCGTTACAGTTCTTTAGGTCAAATACGGCTTCAACTGTGCACGTGTCCTCTCCTGTCCTGATAAGCTCAGTATCTGCCCTCTGCCCTACGATTAGCTTTAATGCTCCAATGATCATAGATTTTCCTGCTCCTGTCTCCCCAGTGATACCAATGAGCCCTGATCCCATTTCCCATACGACTTCTTCTATCAAGGCTAGATTATTGATTTTTATTAAAGTAAGCATTTTCTTGTTATCTCCCCTTAAATATATGTACAAATTAACAAGTGTTCAAGTGAACATATTTATAAATCTCTCTTAAAAGCAGATTTTAACCCTTTTAATCCCCTTTAAATTGACCGAATCTCTTATTAGAGGCCGAACATGGATGAAATGGAGATAACTTTTCTTGGTACTGGGACTTCGGTAGGAGTTCCTAGCGTGGGTTGTCATTGCGAAGTCTGTGAATCCACAGATCCCAAAGATAAGCGCCTCAGGTCCTCTATTTTAATCAAAACAAAGGAACAAAGTCTTCTTATCGATTGCGGGCCTGATCTTAGGCAACAATGCCTTAGGGAAGGAATTGAATCTGTTGACGCAGTGTTAATCACGCATCCTCATGCCGATCATATTATGGGTCTTGATGACCTAAGAAGATTTACTCCTAAAGCAGAAGATACGCTCCCCATTTATGCTCGGCCCAGCTGTATTGAGGCACTAAGCCAATGTTTCTTTTATATTTTTAATGGTGAGAATCGTTACCCAGGTTACTTCAAACCCGACGCCTTACCCATTGAAGGACCCTTTGATTTATCTGAATTAAAAGTGATCCCTATTCCGGTCGAACATGGAAAAGTTGAGTGTATTGGTTTTGCCTTTTATCAAAATGATGC
>CESM01013217.1_pt1 | contig 17882 bp, 16 predicted proteins | sample 361421 | NCBI WGS metagenome assembly CESM01 (sample SAMEA2622219, study PRJEB7988) | marine metagenome | isolation source: saline water (ENVO:00002010), including | reverse complement strand
TGATGTAAACATTGATAGTGCTATTCCAGAAATTGCAAGATCTGGTTTTCTCAATCAAGGTCAAGTTTGCTTATGTGGAAGTCGAATTTTAATTTCAGATAAAATTTGGGACGAATTTGTAGAAAAATTTGTAACTTACATTAATAACATGAAAGTGGGAGACCCCTTATCAGAAGATTCGGATTTGGGTGCTTTAGTATCTTTTTCCCATAGAGATAAAGTGGAATCTTACATTCATCTAGCCCAAAGAGAGGGTGGAGAAATATTGTGTGGAGGAAAAATACCGAATTTAGAATCGCCATTTGATAAAGGGGCTTTTTTGGAGCCAACAGTAGTATCAAATCTTGATTATCAGAGTAGAACTTCTAATGAGGAAATTTTTGGCCCAGTTGTTACTTTACATCAATTTAAAACAGATGATGAAGCTATTGAAATGGCAAATTCTACAGATTACGGGCTAGCAGGTTCGGTCTGGACTTCAGATTCTACAAGAGGAAGACAATTAGCTGAAAAGATCGAAACAGGGATGGTCTGGGTCAATACTTGGCTTCATCGAGATTTACGAGTTCCATTCGGTGGTGTAAAGGATAGTGGTGTTGGAACAGAAGGAGGACGTTGGAGCCTAAGTTTTTTCTCACAGCCTGTAAATATTTGCATCAAAGAGTAAATAATTTACAGAAATGATATCAAAAGCAAATTTTAAACTATCTTCATTTCGCCTACCGTATCACCTAAGAAACCCACATGCGCAATCAATCTATGCGGGTATTTTTCTTAAAGGAGAGAAGATAAATTATCGCAGAAAAAGGCTGGAAACTCCAGATAACGATTTTTTCGATATTGATGTTGTTGATGGTAAAGGTCCAGCAGTAATAGCGTGTCATGGCTTTGAAGGGAGTTCAAACTCAACTCACATTACTAGATTAATGACTATAATTCAAAGATTAGGTTGGAGCGGTTATGCAATTAACTATCGTTCTTGCTCTGGAGTAATTAATGATACATTTTACACATATAATGCAGGAAAAACTGAAGATTTAGAACAATTAATATGGTACGTACGCAACCAAGACCAAAATCGGCCTATTTTTTTAGTGGGCTATAGTTTTGGAGCTAATATTTTAGCTAATTGCATTTCAAGGCCTAAATCTAATTTGCCTAGAATATTAGCTTCAGCGTTAATTTCAGGTAATTATCGAATTGAACCAGGAGTTAAAGCTATGGCGAAGGGTTTTTCAAGAGTGTATGAGCAATCGTTTGTATCTTCACTTATAGAAAAATATAAACTTAAGAAAGCAAAATTCCCCAATGAAGTAGATTACGATGCTTTCTTTGAATCTAAGACATTGTATGAATTAGATGAGAAAATAACGGCACCGTATTTTAATTTTCCTAACGCCTCAAGTTTCTATAAAGAAATTAGCTCAGCAAAACATTTGACAAACATAGATCACCCCACTTTCATGTTGAATAGTCTTGATGATCCACTATCGCCTCCAGATTGCTTTCCTTCCGATGAGGAATTATCTTCCCCTTTTCTAAATTTTTTTACAACACAAAAAGGAGGACACGTGGCTTTTGTTTCTAGAGATACTTCTTATTGGTTGGAGAAGCAAATATTACGTTGGTTCATATTCAATATTAGTTAAGCTAATTGTCTTATAACTGGGTTTAAATGTAGAAGCATGTCGAAAGGGGAAATAGTAATGGGTGCTCTTGCACCACATCCTCCGCATCTTGTTTATGCAGAGAATCCACCTCAGAATGAAGCTACTTCAGAAGGTGGCTGGGAAGAACTTCGTTGGGGTTATGAAAGATTAAGAGATAGTTTGTCTGAAAAAGACTACGATGTAATAATAATCCATACTCCTCACTGGGCTACATTTGTAGGGACCCATTTCTTGGGTATTGAAAATTTCAAATCATTATCAGTAGATCCTATATTTCCAAACATTTTTAGATATAACTATGATTTGAAAGTAGATGTAGAGCTATCTAAAGCAATTCATGATAGTGCCGCAGAAGAAGGACTATTAGTCAAGATGATGGAAAATCCGGATTTTAGAATAGATTATGGAACTATAACAAGCGGTCATTTGGTCAATCCTAAGTGGGATAAGCCAATAGTTTGTATATCTTCTAATCGTTCTAAATTTTATTTTAATTCAGAATTAATGCAAGCCAATATGATAAAATTAGGACAGGCAACTCGTAAAGCAGTAGAAGCTTCAGGTAAGAAAGCCTTGTTACTTTCAAGTAATTCTTTATCGCATCGTCATTTTACTACAGAGCCAGAAATTCCCGAGGACATGAGTAAAGAGCATATAACTAATCATAATCAATATCTCTGGGATATGAAGATGATAAATTTAATGAAAGAAGGTAAAACAAAAGAATTGATTGATTTAATGCCCGATTTTACTGAACAGACAGTAGCCGAAACTGAAGCTGGATGTTTAACTTGGTTAATGAGTGCATTAGGTTTTCCAGATTACAAGGCTACAGTACATGCCTATGGGACAGTAATAGGAACAGGTAACGCGATAATTGGTTGGGATCCTAAAAAGGCTAAATTATGAGAGATGATAATGTCTGTAAAGGAATTTTAGTTCCAGGTTTACCTCATCCGCTTCTTTGTCCAGAAAAAAATGAGGGGTGGCAAAGAGTTCGTGATGCTTATGAAAAAGCTAGAATAGAGCTCGAGCAGAGTGAAGCTGAAATCTTAGTTCTCTATAGTACTTTTTGGCCTTCGATTTTAGGCCATCAAATTCAAGCATATCCTGAACCTGAGTGGACTTATGTGGATGAAGAGTTTCATGATTTGGGAAGCATTGATTACAAGTTCCGTATGGATCCTGAATTTGCAGAATTGGCCGTAACTAAGTGTAAGGAACGTGGACTACATGCTCGTACAGTTTCATATTATGGTTTTCCAATAGATACAGGTTCAATTGTAGCACTAAAATTATTGAATCCAGAAAATAAGTTACCAGCAATAATTGTTTCGAGTAATATGTATGCAAATCGTGCAGAAAGTATAGTTCTAGGCAAATCAGTAAGAGATGCAATAGAGGCTAGTGGGAAAAAAGCTGCAGTAGTAGTAGTTTCTGCGTTATCTAATAGGTTACATACGGTAGAGATTGATCCTAAAGATGACAAAATACATTCACTTAAAGACCACGAATGGAATTCAAAGTTTCTTGAATATTTAGAGAAAGGAAGATTAGAAGATGTTTCTCAATTATCAAGGCAATTCCATAATGAAGCTAGAGTTCCGAAAGTAGTTAGTTTCAAACCATTTTGGATTATGGCTTCCATAATGGGTCAAAATAATTTATACGATGGAAATGTGTTGGCCTATGAACCTATCTGCGGAACCGGTGCTGCAGTTGTAACATTAACTCCTGCAGAAGATACGGCAGGTGATCTCGAGTATGATGAAGATGATCCTGAATTCTACAAAGGCGATAGAGAAGTTCTAGATTTCTATGATCAACCAGGTATGGGTCCATTAGAGGAAAGAGATGGCGATTAATACAAAAAAAGCAGCTAAACCAGTAGGAAAATATGTCCATGCTAAAGAAGCTGGAGATTTAGTTTTTCTTTCAGGCGTAGGTCCAAGACATCCCGAAACTGATGAAATACCAGTAGGTATAGATGCCCAGACACATGCCGTATTTAGTAACGTAAATGCCATACTTGAGGCTGCAAACTTATCAATGTCAAACGTAGTTGACATAATGGTTTTTTTAACGAATATGAAAGGAGATTTTCCAAAATTCAATCAGATTTATTCAGAATATCTTGAAGGATTTGAAGCTACAAGAACAACTGTTGAAGTAGGCTCACTCCCCACTCCCATATTAGTTGAATTTAAGGTGGTAGCACATAAATGAAATTTATCTTTTTTTCAATAACTGAACATCCTTGGGGTAGAGAGATGCTTTCCCAATTAATTAATTCAGGATTAGTTCCATCATTGATTATTGAGGAAAATTCAGAGGGCGGAAAGACTGAAAGAGAAAAATTTGAATTTAGACTTGGTTCTAATCCTTTGCCTCCTACAATGCATTCCCAAATAGAGAAGTATAGCATTCCTTTCGTGGAAGTACCCGTTCACAATGATGAACACTGCATTGAGCATATTGAAAAAGTAGGCCCCGATCTAATAGTATTTGGAGGGACTAGAATAATCAGAGGTGAAATTTTAGAATACGGTGGAAAAAGAGGAGGAGTTCTGAATTCCCACCCAGGATTATTGCCTGAGTGTCGAGGCTCAGCTTCCCCAGCATGGAGCGTTCATGAAGGAATAAAAATAGGTAGTAGTTGTCATTTTTGTTCTACAGATATAGATGCAGGAGATTTAGTTGGTAAGAGAGAAATAGAAGTCAGGAGAGGAGATGATTATCATGATTTATGCTATAAAACTTCAGTTGTAGCTTCGAATTTAATGGTTGAAGCAGTCGTAGCTTTTTCAAACAATATGTTAGACAAATTACGCATGCCTCAAGGGAATAGTCCAAACCCAGTTTTCAGATATGATTCAGAAATTGAAAAGAAAGCTATTCAAATGCTTGAAAATCAGGAATATGTGCACTACATTGATTGAATAAATTTTATTTATGGGGTTAAAATCGTAATACATGGCATTTTTGCGTTTATTTGGTTTATACTTTTTGCTGACACTGCTCATGATGATTGTAGGGTTCATTGCAGCAGGCTCATCTTATGGTATAGTAATATTTTCAATTATAGCCATTGCAATAAATTTATTTTCATATTTTTACAGTGATTCGATAGTTTTGCGAGCATACGGCGCCAAGGTAATCGAAAGAAATGATAATCCAAGATTATTTGGTATTGTTAAAAAAATAGCAGATTTAAACGGCCTACCAATGCCAAGAGTTGCTATAGTTCCCTCTTCTACCCCCAATGCATTTGCAACAGGTAGAAATCCAAAGAATGCAGTTGTTGCAGCTACTACAGGTATAATGTCAGTTCTCGATGATAATGAGCTAGAGGGAGTGATGGCTCACGAAATGGCTCATGTAAAGAATAGAGATACTTTAGTCATGTGTGTTGCGGCTACGATTGCGGGTTTCATATCCTTTGCAGCTAGAATGATGTGGTGGAACAGTATGTTTGGTGGCCGTAACAGGAATGTTCACCCAGGCATTATGATTCTTGTAGCTATTACAGCCCCTTTGGCAGCTTTCTTGCTTCAGATGGCAGTGTCACGATCAAGAGAGTATCATGCAGATGCTACAGCTGCCAAATTAACGAATAAACCATGGGCTTTGATAAGTGCACTTAAAAAATTAGAGTGGGAAAATCACAGAAAGCCATTGGATTGTGGTTCACCAAGTAATGCTGCAATGTGCATTGTTAATCCGTTAAGAGGAGGAGACTTTTTCATTAGCATGTTTTCAACTCATCCCCCAATGGAAAAGAGAATTAAAGAATTGGAAAAACTGTGAAGAGAGCTTCATTAATTATAATCGGGGATGAAATTCTTTCAGGAAGAACTGAAGACAAGAATTTAGCATACTTAGCTAATTGGTTAGGTAAATTAGGGATTTCATTATCTGAAGTTAGGGTTGTTTTAGACGATGAAGAGGCTATAGTTGGCGCAGTGAATTCATTAAGAAAAAAATATGATTATGTTTTCACAACAGGAGGTATAGGTCCAACGCATGATGACATTACAACAGAGTGCGTTGCTAAGGCATTCAGCGTTGAAGCTAAAGTCGATGACGATGCATTAGAAAAGATGAAAGCTTTTCTCGAAGGTAAGGAATTAACAGAGCCTCTGCTCAAGATGCTTCGTATTCCCGTCGGAGGTGAACTAATTTACAGTCCTGTTACTAAAGCACCAGGTTACAAGATAGGTAATGTTTTTGTTATGGCAGGTATTCCAAAAATAATGCAGGGAATGCTAGAGGGAATGTATGAATATCTTGAAGCAGGTGATGTAGTTATGTCAAGATCACACGATATCATGGTTGGAGAAAGTTTTTTTGCAGAGGAACTAACCGAGATTCAGCATAAATTTCCGAACGTTTCAGTTGGAAGCTATCCCTTCTCTAGAGAGGGGTCATATGGTGCCACAATTGTACTAAGATCTTCCGATAATAGGGCGTTAGACTCCTGCGAAAAGCTTGTATTAGATTTAATCCGCAAATTCTAATTTATTCTTCTTTAGATTCATCGTTAGTAGTAGCTATATCAGATTTCGGATCTGCATCATTGCTCTCTAATTTTTCATTTGTTTCTGGCATCTTATTTTTGTGTTCGCTAGAATGTTCAGTTAGTCCCGCTTGTCTAGCCCAAAGGACTAAAATACTTGGTAGAACCCAAACAGAAGACAAGAATGAAAACAAAATTGTTAAAGCAGTAATTGTACCGAATTGTTGCATTGGAACCAATATCGATTGGGATAAAACTCCGAAAGACAAAACAGTAGTCATTGCAGCACCGAATAGCGAGAACCCCGTATTTTTCACAGTATTATTGACTGCTTTTTCTAAGGAATGGTGTTCTTCTAACTCCTCTATGAATCTATGTGAAATATGTATTGCATAAGTAACACCCAAGCCAATAGTTAAAGCCCCAATAAGCGTAGTCATTACGTTAAGAGTATAACCAATAACTACCATTGTTCCTAAAATCCATGTAAGAACTAATAAAACTGGAATAATGGTTAGAATGCCTAGTAGAGGTTGCCCATCGTTAAACCAGAAAACAGCTGTCAAAACTAAAGAAGATAATGCAATAGTGTACAAAATCGATTGAATCATAGTTGCAGTTATGGTGTCCATAACAACAACAAATATTGGAGGTTGTCCAGTCGCAACTACTTTAATTTTACTACTAGTTTCTATATCCTCAAGGGGTTTAATGTCTTTATTTAATTCATCACTTACTTCAACATAAAATACATTCTTAGATTTGGTTGTAAGCATTATGTATGAAACAGTATATTCTCCAGTTTCTTCATCATAATAAATGAAATTTTTAATCATGGAAGGTTGATTTACACCTTCGCCTACGAATAGCCAATCTAATAATTCCTTTACATCAGCATCAGTATCTGGTACTCCGTCATTGTCTGTATCTTTTGAATTAAACATTTCAGCAAAAGTTGCATTATAGAAGTATCCGGATTCACTAGAAGCTAGATTTCTCATACCATTTAATGCTGAATAAATACTATCGGGATCACCAGAAACATAAGTATCATCGATTAAAAGTTGTTCCTGTGTGCTATTAATAGCTTGGAAAACTGCATTAGTGGCTAAATTTTCGCCACTAATGTAAATGAATGATACCTCACCAGCCGAATCACCAAAATTATCTTGGTAGTAGTTAAATTGTTTTACAACTTCAACCTCTTGGGGCAAGAAGTCTTCAGCATTGAATTCAGAGGAAATTTGGCTTCCACCATATCCTGCAATAAGTGTTAAAACTACAAAAAAGGCAAGTGTTTTTTCAGGATAATTCAGAGCCAAAATAGATCCAATACTCATAAATTTATCGGATATTGCATCACTTTCGCTTCCCATTTTTTTAGCTTTAATAATATCAATATTTGTTTGAGACAGAACATTTTCACCTTTGCTTTCGTAGTACCTATCAATAACTATTCTACAGGCTGGAAGGAAAGTTACAAAGATAATAAATGCAGATAAAATACCTAATCCAGTTTGTATACCAAATTCCTTTATTGGCACTATTTCAGAAGATAGATTTGAAAAGAAACCAATCATGGTTGTAATTGTAGCAAATAATAAAGCAGAGCCAACAGAAATAATTGCAGTCTTATTGGCCTTGTCAATATCACCATTTTCAACAACACCTTCTCTGTATCTCATAGTAAGGTGGATTCCATAATCTACGCCTAATCCAATCAAAAGGATAGGTATTATTGTTAAGAAAAAACTAGGCTCAAAATCAAGTATAACTCCAAAAGCAAACGTCCAAATTATAGAAATGAATAGAGCTACTAGAGTCAGTAGCATGTCAATTCCAGATCTGAAAGTTAAGTATAATACTAGTAATATGAAACCTAAAACAAAAGGCATTAGTCTACTTCCAATGTCCTCTTCAAATTGAGAATTAATTTCAGCATCCATTGCTCCTTGACCTAATGAATACGCGCTTGTATCAGTGAATTTATTCTCACGATGTTCCATTGAAATGGTGCCCATTGCATTTTCTACCTTAGCAACTCTTTCAAGTGCTTGAACTGAGTTTTCTCCTTCACGATTACTGTTGTCCAATTTTAGTGTAATTATTGTAGATTTAGCTGTAGTGGAGTTTTCATCAAATTCTCCAAGTAGTGGAACTATTGCAGCTCCTGCGTAAGGATCTTCAATTGCATTTTGTAATGCAGATTTTATTTCTTGATCACTCTTTCCTTCATAAATAGATTTTAATTCGGATAAGTTAGCACTACTGGCGTTGAATTGTGAAGATAATGAATTTGGTAAGGAAATAATACTGTTTGTTTTAGTTTGCTGATCAGTTAAACTGTCGGAGATATCCTCGTCTTCAGTGAATGCTATTTGGAGTTCTAGTATGTCCACAAATGTTGATGATGATATAACATCATCAGATTTTATTAGTGTTACAACTTGATACTCAGTACTAAATTTTTCACCGATATCCGTCATAGCGTCTACAACTTCGTTTTCAGGTATGAATCCAGATTGACTTGGGTCTCCAGCTTCGGGTGCTGTGACTAAAATAGTAAACATGATTGCAGTTACAATCATTATAGCTCCAATCACTACAGAGGGGTTACGATTTACTTGTTTAGCAATGACATCTAGTTGTTCCATATCGTGCCTTTTACAAAATAGTTTAAATAATTACTGATATATATTTAAAGAAGAATTAAAATCTAGTATTTCTAAAACATTTATATACTAAATCTCACCTTTCTATGGATCGGACCAAATTTCCAAGGTTCATATTTCTTAATCTAATCCATGAGGGAATTGTTGCAGACACACTTAAGAGAATAACACAGACAATCATTACTATGGGTAATCCGCTAGGAAAATAAGTTGGAACATAGTAAATCTCATACGTAAATGTTTGTAACAACCATATTGCTATAGGGTATCCCAGCATAATTCCTGTAACTCCCGCAATAGTTCCCATAACAAAATTTTCAGCAGATGTGGCCTTACTAAGAATAATGTCGCTGGTCCCTAAGGTTTTTAGTGTTGCCATTTCTCTTTCTCTTTCCAGCATATTTATTGTAGCTGTGTTAGCAATAATTAAAAATGCCATTACAGCAGCTAAACCATAGTACAAATTGATAAAGAATGTAAACAGTTCCATTAGCTTGTCAACTTGACCTTTAAGATCGTCTTTAGCAATAACTGCAACCATGTAGTCCGGAGATTCGTTATTTAGTCTTGTAGCATCTCCAGTTAGATATACTCCACTGATGGGCTTTATTGGCAAGTCAGGTAATTTCTCAATTTCAGTTTCGTTAAGGACTGAAGAGTTAACAGCCAATGATTTTATCTCATCTTCCCACTCGTGTAGCCATATTTGTAATCCTTCAAGACTCATGAAACTTCCACCAAGTATCTGTGTGTGAATAGCAGCTACCGTTAAGTTCTTTTTTTGACCTAATAATGAAGCCTCAAAAATATCATTTACCTCTAAATCGTTCCTCATAGCAAACAAAGAATCTATAATTATTTCGTTATTAGTTGTAAATTGATTAAATTCATTTTCCGTTGGTAAACTAAAAACGTTGCCATAGTTAGATCCAATTACAACTATACGTTCGTTGAATGCTCCAATCTCCCAAGATAAAACGGGGTCTGCGCTACTAATGTAATCTCTACTTTCCAATTCATCAATTGTCACGTTTTGTTCTTGGAATGAGTCGAAAACTGCAGTCCCGTCCCAGCCCGGTAGATCAAAGCTAGTTTCTACTGCATTTTCTGTACTCGATAGTATTACACCTAATGCAAACGGCGTAACTAAGGCAAGGGAAAGACCAACAGTAGTCAGCATGGTTCTTGTTCTGTTCCTTGAAAAGTTTCTAAATGCTAATCTTAAAGATAATGAGAGTTTCGAGCTTATTTCCGTAATCTTTGAATCTTTAAAACTAGGGATATCAGGAGACATAGAATCAGTTATCGCAATGTTAGCAGCTTTTCTTACCGGCAAAATTATGAATGCTAAACTTGAAATCATACTTAAAGCAATTCCAAATAGTACTAATTTTGGAGATAAACCATAAACAATTCCAGGTATTTCGGTAGCTAAAGAATATTGATACGTAATGTAAACAGAAATTCCAAACCCGGCAATAATTCCGCCTACGGAACCGATAGCTCCAATGAAAATTCCATACCAGGTATAGAAAGACATAACCTCGTTAGATGTCATTCCAGCAGCTCTCATCACACCTATTTGCTTCTTCTGAGATTGTATTATCCTGTATAGGTTTAGAGAGATTGTGCAACCTGCAATTATTAGCCAAATACCAGCAAGTTTTGGTGTTACCTGTTTGACACCTTTTTGATCGTTATTTAAAATCATATATGATTCCATATTTTCCTTTTCGTATGAGGAAATAATTACATTTTCTAAAGGAGTTCCACTAAATAATTCATCAACTTTACTGTCTGATTTGATACTAACTTGATTAATCATTCCATCAAATCCAGTTACATTTTGCAATATTGGTAAATTTACAAACATTACTCCAATTGTCGATTGCCTAGGTACAAAAACACCCTGATTTCCAGTGATAAGGAAATATTCAGCAGATACCGCGACTCCAACAACTTCTACAGTTACATTTATGGTTTCAAACTCAATTGCTTCCTGATCAATTTTAACAATGCTTAGATTAAAAGTATCGCCTAATCCATAACCATGATATTTTTCAAATCTTGATTCAACTACAACGGGAATATTTCCAGACTCGGCATTAGTCGCTAAATTTCCACCTTCAGTAATTCTCAATTTGTTTATCTTTTGCTCATCAGGTAAGCCTAAGATTTCAATAATTATAGGTCCATTTTCACCTTCCGATTTACCATAAAGATGGAGCCTGGGCTGCATTACATCTATTTGAGGTAAAATTTCATTGATACTGTTATCATCATTTTGCTTGCTATATTCAATCAATTCTTCAGGAGTAGGTATTGGTATTGGTTGTAAATTTATCCATGAATCTCCTAGATTCATTTCATCATATTGTGAATCTACAGTTTCTTTGATATTGTCTGAAACCTGAAAGAAGGTAATAAATCCACCAATTCCCATTGAAATAATAATAATGGAGACTGCAATTTTCGGTAATTCAGAGTATAGATCCCGTTGAAATTTTTTGAATATAATGCTCATTTAATCTTAATTAGTTTCCCTTCATTTAACTCATAAGCTTTGTCTGCAATTTCAAGATAATCGTTGTCGTGCGTTGCAATAATAATGGTTGCATCATTTGATATTTCTTTGAAAAGGTTTCTTACAGATTGAGAATTATTTTTGTCTAGATTTCCAGTTGGTTCATCGGCTACAATAAGTGCAGGGGTTTTTGCCATAGCTCTTGCTATTGCAACTCTTTGCTGCTCTCCACCGGAAAGTTGAGCTGGAAAACGCTGTGATTTATCCTCTAGACCTACTTTATCTAAAATTATCTTGGCATAGCCCAATTCTTCTCCTTTTAGTTCTAATCCTAATGAAGCATTTTCCATAACGGTTAGATTTGGTAATAAATTATAAAATTGGAATATATATCCTACTGAATCTCTTCTGTATTCAGTTAATTCCAAATCAGTCATCTCAGATAGATTTTTTCCAAGTACCAATATTTCTCCACTATTTGCAGTATCTATGCCTGCAATCAAATTCAAAAGTGTTGTTTTTCCGCTTCCGGAAGGGCCGAGTAAAACAATTAATTCGCCTTTTTCAATATCTAGGTCAATACCCGTGAGTACATTGGTAGTATCGTACGATTTTACGACTCCAGACAGAGCTACTAACTTTTGCATGAACAACTGTAGAATATGGTATAATAAATGAATTATCTAATGCCTATAGTTAAGTTAAATTTCCTATATTTTCTACAACACTTTTCAATTCAGTTATACTCTTCGCAATAGAACGATTAACTTTCAAAATATCATCACGTTCTTTTTGAAGTTTTTTTGCTTGTATAAATAATCCTTCCATAAGGGCTCTTATGGTATTTCCAGTCTCATCACAAGAAGGGCAAAAATCAAATAATTCTTTATCCGTTTTGAATACTTCACGCCTAACATAGTCTTCAAGTGTTGTTAGTTCCATATTTTCTTAGAGGTCGGAGTTTAATACTTCTTTGCTTCTATATTTTTAAGTATATGATTGTAATACTTAGCTTCAGTGGAGGAGCCAATCTTTTTAGCTAAAAAAAATGCCCATGAGAGAGATTCTCATATCTCTTTTGAAGAAGGTCCTCATATATACACCATAGACGGCGATTCAGATTATATGTCTGTTACATCTTGGAATAGTACACATTTTCCTAAATTTGACTCAGATAAAGTCATAACTAAGATGATGAATTCTCCTCGCTGGCCAAATAGCCCCTATTTTGGAATGACTAGAGAAGAAATAAAAATGAAATGGAAGAATGATGGCATTGTGGCCTCTGAAGCAGGGACAGATATGCACTATAATATTGAGTGTTTCTATAATGAGATGGATGTTAAAGATAATGGTAGTTTGGAATGGAAATATTTTAAAGAATTTAATGATTCATTAGATTCGAAGTTAACTCCGTATAGAACGGAATGGATGGTTTGGGATAGGGAACTCCGTCTTGCAGGTTCAGTAGATATGCTTTTTGAAAATCCAGATGGTACTTTGCAGATTTATGATTGGAAAAGGTCAAAAAAAGTGGTAAAAGAGAACAGATGGGCCTCAGCAATTGTGGACTGTATTTCTCATCTACCAGATGCTAATTTTTGGAAATATTCATTGCAATTAAACACTTATAAATGGATTTTAGAAAAAAATTATGGTAAAAAAGTTAGCAATATGTTTTTGGTTTGGCTTCATCCAGATAATCCGGGTAAATCTTATTTGAGGTATGAGGTAGATTCCTTACCAAGAGAAATGGAAGATTTGGTAGAACTAAGATTACGACATACTAACTCAGGTGAAACTTCAAATCCTTTTATTGATACCTCTACCATGACATCAGTTCAAGCATCAGAGACAGTTGATAAACTTGTAGAACTTAGAAATAAAAAGAAAGAATTAGCTTCAGATATGGATGCTATGCTTGATACTCTTGAAAATAAATTAGCAAATTATTCTAAAGAATCGGGGCATAATTCAATAAGTGGGAAGGATTACAAGGTAACATTTAGAGAAGACTCGAATTTTAAGATGCCTGAAAAGAAAGATTTAAGACGATATGAGTTAGAAACTACACTGAAAGAGCTAGATTTGTGGTCTCAAATTCAAGAAATGTCGGCATTTAAACTTAAATCGTTGTTGAAATCGGAGGATTTATCTCAAGAGAACAAATTATCAATTTTAGAATACATGGATGAAGAAACAAAGATAAAGTTAAGTTTGAAGAAGTTATAATTTTTTAGTTCTTAAATACATTCCTTTAGCTTCAGGAGCGGTCGGTTTAAATCCCCATTTTTCGTAAAAATTATCAACGTCGGCAATTAAGTTTACGTATGCTCTATCTATATCTTGTTCCTCAATAAAAGTCATCAATGCATCCATGATCATTTTCCCCCCTCCTTTTTTTTGATAAGTTGAGATAACGGCCATATCACAAATTTGGAAAACGGTACCTCCATCTCCAATTACTCTTCCCATTCCAATGGTTTCTTTTTTTTCTTTATCAATTAGCATTACAGAAAATAGCTCATTACCGAGTCCTTTTTTTGCACTTTCAAGGTCTCTCGGTGCCATATTTGCAGCTTTTCTTAGGTACATGTACTCTTTAGGGGTCGGCACTTTCTCAATAATCTCGAATGAATTCATTAGTATATTTTACTGAATACCCATCTTCCAATCCCATCAGTATCTTCAGAAGTTTGGAAATCACTAATATAAGCAGGATATGTCGCCTTGTATGTCCTTTTTGAAGAAGGATCAGGTTTATCTATAATTTCCAGATTTTTAGCGTAATATAGCTTTGCAGCTTCAGCTAAAATCTTTGGAATGATTAATAAGGTACGAATAGGATACTTTAGTATCAATTTGATTAGATTGAACTTTGTAATTGGCTGACATTTTCCTGAAATTCTAGAGTAAAAAAAGTTTTCTTTTCCTTTTGAAACGTTTATTCTTACATCTAATTTAGATCGAAGTTCTGAGAAATGAAAGTTATAATCTCCTTCTACATTGTTGAATGGAGACACATGGAATTCTTTTGGAACTAAATATTCAGTTCCAATCTTCGATTTATCTCCGTTTTGCAAAATATATAGGTGTCCCTCGCCAAAAGTATTGTGTACTTCAGCGACATGATAAACAACATTATCTTCAGAATCTAAACAGTAGTAAAATATTACAGGATTAAAGGTGTGCTTAAAGACTCTTAATGTAGTTATCATTTTTACAGTTGAATATTTTTCTTCGTGTCCAAATTTGATTAACCAGTTTTTTAGCTTTTTTTTGATACTACCTCTTTCAGATCCTAAATAATCCGAATCATACAGAGTAAAAACTGAGCCTCTATTGTATCCGAAAAAACGTACTTCTTTATCTAAAAATTTCAACTCATCTAAATCTAGTACGAACGTATATATTGGGAACGAAAAATTATGTTTTACAGGTTTCGTTCTCGCATGAGTTATTTTACCTTCATATATTTTAGATTTAAGATTCATAATTCACAGCCTAATTTCTTTGCAACTCTTACAGCTGAAAGTACTGCATCCTCATGGAATCCATATCTACAGTAGCTGCCGCAAAAATATAGTTTATTTGAACCGCTTACTTTTTTTATTTTTTCTTGAGTAGAAATTGATTGATGTGTATATTTTGGATGGGTATATTCAGTTTCATAAATTATTTTATCCTTAGGTATTTCTTTAGTTGGATTGAGAGTTACTAGATAATTTTCATTAGTTTTTAAACCTTGAAGCCGATTCATATAATAGGTAACAGATACATCATCATTATCTTCACTATTTTTATTTTTAATGTAATTCCAACAGGCCCATGCAGATTTTGAAGGTGGCATGATTGATGTATCAGTATGTAATACAGTTTTATTTTTTGAATATTCCCATGGTTTTAGTATTTCTTCTTCTTCTTCTGTAATATCTTTAATCATGCGATATGTTTGGTCTGCGTGAGAAGCACATACTAGTTTATCAAAAGTCATTTCTTCACCATTATCTAAAGATACAGATACACTTTCATTTTTACGAACAATTGTTTTAACACGATTTCCAGTTATAATTTTTCCATTAAAATTATTTATTATTTTTTTGACATAAGTGCAACTACCTCCAACAACAGTATGCCATTGTGGCGCGTTATTCAAATCTAAGATTCCGTGGTTATCAAAAAACTTAAGAAACATTTTAACAGGAAAATTAGCGATTTCTTTTCTAGATCCAGACCAAACAGCAGCCCCCATGGGAATCATAAATTTGTCAATAATATCTTTTGGAAAATCATTTTTTATCAAGTATTCACCTAATGTTTCATCATTTAGGGCATCGTTGGCAACATCATTTGCAGCTTTTTTGGAATATTTCTTAACATTCAGCAAAAATTTATAATGTTTAGGGCTAAATAAATTCTTTTTTTGTGAAAAATAGCCTGAAATTCCAGTTCCTGCGTAATTAAATCCATCATTTTTATCATAATAACTAAAAGACATGTCTGTATCTCTTATTTTCACATCTAATTTTTTCAATAATTCTTTAAAATTAGTATAATTTTTATCATTTAAAACAATAAATCCAGTATCTATGCCAATTTTTTGACCGTTTTCCTCTACATATATGGTGTTAGTATGCCCTCCAATACGTTTATCTTTTTCAATTAGAGTAATATTGTATTTTTTTGAAAGTAGATGGGCGGCAGTTAATCCCGCTACGCCAGCCCCTACTATGCCTATATTCATTTTTCACTCTTTTTGAATAAGTGATGAGAGATTACCCATTCTTTACCATTGTCATAACCAAAAATCTCTGCACAAGCTATGTAGAAAAGTCTCCAAAAGTGGAATTTTCGCTTTGCTATACCTTTGCTATATTTTCTTTCAAATAATGAAAGGATTTTGTCCTTATTCAAGTCCATTTTCGCTAACCACGCGTTTGAGGTTTTTTCGTAGTGAGTTCCAGGCAGCATCCAGGATTTTCTATAATCTAGGTTTGATTTTAAATCTTTGAATAGATCATGATTTGGCATCATACCTCCGGTGAAAAAATATTTTGCCATCCATGCGTTTTTTTGGCCTCTGTCAAAGTAATATGGATTTTCTCTATGTGCGAAAACATGCATAAAAAACAGACCATTTGGATTTAGCCAATCATTGATTAGGTTCATTAACTTTTTAGTATTTTTAGTATGCTCAAACATTTCTATTGACAGTATTCTATCATATTTCTCATTAGCTCTAAAATCATTTATATCTTTGGTTATTATTTTTAAGTTGGAAATATTTCTTTCCCGGGCTAATGAATCAATGAATTTTTTTTGCGAATAAGAGTTAGAAACTCCGGTAATTTCAGAATTTGGATATTTATGAGCTAAAAAAAGACTAAGAGAGCCCCACCCACACCCTATGTCTAGAATGCTCATTCCATTTACAATTTCAGCACGTTTGGAGTAAATTTCTAGCATGTTATCCTCAGCAGAGTCTAAATCTAACGTCTCATCTTCCCAAAAGCAGCAACTATATTTCAGATTTTTACCAAGGCAGTAATTAAAAAATTCGGAATCTACTTCATAATGCTGATTATTTGCATCATCAGTATTTACAGCAATATCTCCAGAACTTGCTTCATTTATGAATTTGTTGTATTCTTCTGGAGCATTAACGGCATTCATCATACTCAGTCTCTCTTTACCTTGACTCCTAACTCCCCTTCTCAATATCCAGTCAGGAATTAATCCCCTGGCAAGCAGTGAATTAAACCACATTCGAACCGTAACGCTTCTCTATTATTGAATCTTCAGGTACATCGCGTATATCCCAAACAATACCTATCTTTGAAAGAGACCATAGGATATAGTGGCAAATATCAATCTGGTACCATTTATGCCCTTGTCTCTCTGAATTCGGAAAGGCATGATGATTATTATGCCAACCTTCACCTAGTGTTAAAATTGCTACTATCCAATTATTTACACTTCCATCTTTTGTATCATAAGTTCGATATCCAAAAACATGACATACAGAATTAACGGTAAATGTTGCATGGTAAAGTATAACAGTACTAACGAAAAATCCCCACATTAGCAATTCCATTCCATTTGTATTATATTGAGTGTAGTGTATAGACATGTAGTCTCCCAATGCAAACAGAAATACAGCCATACTGAGTGGAGCAATGTAATGGTATTTATCTAAAAATTTAAGCTCTGGGAATCGTTTTAAGTCTCCAACGTATTCCTCTTTTGTAGGGACGTTAGATGGTGACATTATCCATCCTACGTGAGCCCAAAAGAAGCCCTTTAGTGTTGGGGTGTGTGGGTCTTCTATTTCATCAGTATATTTGTGATGGTGTCTATGATGAGATGCCCACCATATGGGTCCCATTTGAGCGGATGAAGTAGCTAAGTAAGCTAGGATAAATTGGAATGCGCGGCTAGTTTTGAAAGTTTTGTGAGAGAAAAATCGATGAAAACCAGCAGTTATTCCAAACATTCTAATA
>CESM01530115.1_pt1 | contig 17924 bp, 7 predicted proteins | sample 361421 | NCBI WGS metagenome assembly CESM01 (sample SAMEA2622219, study PRJEB7988) | marine metagenome | isolation source: saline water (ENVO:00002010), including | reverse complement strand
ATTGTTATAACACAAAATATTCCCAACGATCTTGTATTTGCATGCAGATCCACCATCAGGTCAATAAAAAGAAGTGATATTAGAAGAGCTATTGAGATCGATAGAGTAATGGCAAAACGTCTTGCGAATTCAACGGCAATAATTGAGATTCTCGCTCGCGCAAGCCTCTTTCTCAGTGCTTTTACTGCGCTGAGAGGTATTGTTGATGATGTGTTGCCTGACATTATTTTATTTTAATTCGGCGAATTTTCTCATAAACCATTCCACAGTTATTGGTATTAAGAGTAGTATTAAGTACAAAGGCGAACTCCATAAATTGGCTTCTCTTCGTAGTTTTATCTTAGAAGGTTCGATGCTAGCAATTTTTGGAAGTTGGAAGAGGTCTTCTTCTCTGAAGTAATAACCACTGGTTATATCAGATAGCTCTTTCAGGCTTCTTTCATTTATAGCTGTTTCTGAGAATTCTCGGTTTGCATCCCTAACATTGAGGTCTATGCCACTTAATTCATCATCTCCTATACTTAGCTGATATCGACCAGGGTCACCGGCAGTAAATTCACTTCTGTAATATCCGGGTGATCCGGGAACTGCTCTTAATGTGACTTTTTTCGGTCCAGCTGAAGTGGATTTACTTTCCTTCAGGATTGCCTCGATCGTTTCATCTTCTCTAGGGATAAAATTCTCATCGAGTAGTCTTGCAAAAACCGTAAAATTATCACCTGTCCTTGCAACAGCTCGGTCTGACCTTATTTCAGACCTACGAGAGCCTGTAGCTAATCGTCTTCCGGCCATTCTCTGGACAATTTGTCCCCAGAATCTAGTGTGGTAAAGGTCTCCAGTATTCTTTCTCCATCGCCATGTATTTTCCGTTCCTATCCATAGGACTTCGCCTGCACCATATCTTTGCATGGCAACAATAGGATGGTCTCCTTCGGGATGTGTTAAGTAGGTTTTTGCTGCAGGCTTTGCACTGAGTGTTTTTACGGACCAAAAAATGGGTGGTAATTTACTCCATCTTTGTTTCGCGAGTTCTGGATCTTCCTCAAGATTAAGGAATCCTTCTTTTAGACCAGTCTCAGTAATTTCAAGGGATATTGGCCTCTGGGCATTATTGGTATTTCCACCAAGACGAGTGGGCGCAAGTTCAACAGGAATTAATTTCTCCAGAGCAGTGTTTCTGTAGGATGATGGAGTGAACCTTTTTCCAGCCATGATGACTAGGGATCCTCCGCCATCAGAAACAAAAGATGAAATGTTATCGATAGTATTTTGAGGTAATTGATCAGGATTAATATCTCCAAACATGATCAGGTCATAGCTAAAAAGCTTTTCTCTGCTTTCAGGAAATGAATCAATGTAAGGGGATTCATCTGAACGAGCTACGATTGGATCAACGCCGGCGAGAAAGCAATCAAGTTCAATTCTTCTTTCTCTTAAGAGCATTGCTTGAACATACTTAAACTCCCATCTAGGAGAGCTTTCTATCATTAGTACTTTTAGAGAAGAATCTAAAACCCTGAGGCCTCGGGAGAAGCTATTATTATTATTTATAATTTCATCAGCTGAAGTTTCGATGGTCGCCGATATCTGATACTCATTAGGTTTGGAAGGTATAACTGGTAAAGTGATTTCCTGAGTATCTTCTTCAGTAAAAACGAATTCTTTTTCAATGGCTTTGACTCCTGACATTGTAATTATCAGTTTCCCTTTCTCACCTGCCATACCCTGTTGATTGATTTTTACGGTGACTGGAACCGCGTCTTGAGCTAGTGCGACGCTAGGGAGTTCTATAGTTTCAATTGCAACGTCGCGGGGTGAATTAGTTCCTACTCCATAGGTAAATACAGGAATTCCTCTATCTCTTAGACTTTCAGCAACTGGAACAATGGCTTTCCCTTCATTATGAGCTCCATCACTAACTAAAATAATGCCACCCAAATCGTCTGCACTATGTCTTCTTAGAACTTCATAAAGAGAATTGCCAATTGAGGTTTCAGGAGCTTCCGGATTAGAAAAAATTTCATTATCTTTAATGCCACCGCCAAAATTGTAGGTAACGATTTCAGATTTTTTTTCCAGACTTTTTAGCAAGTTTAACTTTTCATTTTTTAGCGCTTGCTCGGCGATTTGAGCTCTTGTAGAGGGGGGGTTAGGCGTTGGATCTGGTGCAGATTTTATTCCTGCATCTGGATCTAATATTCCATTTGCGATTGCTTCTCTGGCTCTGTCCTCAATATTTGTTCTTGGATCAGCAATCCCCATGCTAGAGGAGTTGTCAATGAGTACGGCTAGAGTTTTTTTATGATCTCTCTCAAGATCTAGATTTATTATGGGTCTTAGCAAAAGGCCTAATAGAAGTATAAAAAAGACAATGCGCATTAAAAGCATTGTGCGTCTTCTTGAAGGTTTAACGTCTTCAGGAGTTGATTTATAGAAAAACCAAGAACATGCAATTAGTAGTATTGCAGCTAATATCAAAATTATTGGTGATACTATAGGGGCTAACTGGATTGCAATGCCCGTGATCGATGAAGTTTCATCGCTCGGTACGCCAATCAGCTTAAGTAGTATCGAATTCAATTTATTTCTCCTGGCTAAATTTTTGTGAAAGGAAAAGCTCTACTATCGTTAGTAGGAGAGCTGCCAACAGAAGCATTGGCCAAATTTCTGCACCCTTACGTTTTCTGTTTAAAGCTTCAGTAATTTCATCCACTGAGTTCAATTCGATGAAATTAGAGGAAATTTCTTTTAGCCTTTCAATTTGTGGCTCTGAGAGTTTTTCGGGGTTTGATTCTCTAGGGTCTCCACTAGCCGAAAATTGAATCAGTTCAAAAGGGTCAGTAAGTTTCAGGTCATATATACCTGAAGTATTAACCTTTTTAAATTCTATGTCAGCTCCTTCATTAGTTGCTTCGGCTGAGATGAGTGACGCCGTTTCTGATTTTGAGTGAGAAATTGTCGCCTCTTTATTGACCCAAGATTCAGAGACTTTTCTAATAAAGGTCTCACCGACTTGAATATTTAAACCAGAATCGATTCTTGATATTACACTACCGATGACTCTATGAATGATAGGCAAGAATGCAGGTTTCACGGCCAAGTCATTCCACTCAGTGTCTGCAGAACTACTAAATTGGTAGACCTTACCTAATCCAACATCAGCTTCGATAATTGCAGCAAAACCATTGTCGTATTCGACTGCAATGCTGCCGTTTTTACCCGTATGCATTAAAAGTTCATAGGCTTTAAAAGTCTTCACGTCTCCAAGAGTGCCAGCTCCTGGATCATTCCATAGTTCAACAAGAGGGTGGTCGTACCCGCTAGCTTGCAATGAAAGGGGTGTTAATGAATTTTGGTCTGGAATTATTTTGCCAAAAGATGCGGGAAGAAGATTTAATTTTTCATGCAGTTCTTGATTGTAAAACGAGGCGTTAATGTTGTCTCCAGGAAACACGATTAGCCCGCCCCCATTTCTTACAAAATCATTTAGTGTATTTGCAAATTCATTAGTGAAGTCCGGAACGTTAGCGAGGAAAATAACATCGTATTCATTTATTTTTAATTCCTGAATCGACCCTAGATTAGATTTTTCAGCGGTGATAAAAAACGAATCTGCTAGATCTTCGGAGACGGGCACTAATGCATTTTGTAAGAAGAAAGTTTCTGATTCGGTTGGACTTCTTCCTGGTTCTCCATCAATGAGAAGTGTTCGGATTTTTTCTATTGCTCTGATTACAATTTCTCTGGAATTATCAACAGTCTTACAGTCTTCATAATCAATCGAGGATTTTATTCTGAGATAGCCTGGAGATTCAATTTCGACGAAAGCAGTAATTGTTTTTTCTTCACCAGGATTTATGGATTCGATAATGACAGGTAAACCTGAAGGTTTCTCGTTGATACTTATTTGAACAGGAATGTCGTTAGCTTCTACTTCACCAAAATTGGTAACCTCAACTGAAAGTCTCATTGGTTGACCGACTGAAACTATGGGTGTTTTCTGTGATAATCGTGTAATGGCAATGTTTTCATTAGGTTTTTTTCCTACCAGAGTGATTATTGTATTAATGGTTTCTTTATTTTGATCAAGGACTCTGGTGATAGATTCAAATTGATTCCAAGCGGATGCTTCTCCATCAGTAATTATGATCAATTCTTTTTGCGTTGAAGGGTTGTTATTTAGAGAAGTTATAGCTGATTGGATAGCGGGTAAAAGGTCACTTCCTAGGTCAGAACTTTTAGCATTTGATAGTGAATTTTGTACTCGTTCAATATCATGAGAAGGTTCTTTTATTCCTGTTCCAACTGAGTTTGCGGCAAATAGAATAGAGGAGGAAGAACCTCTTGGTATAGATCTTAAAGCTTGTTCTGCAGTTTTTTTAGCAACATCAAAACGGGTGATCTGTGAACCTTGATCAGTTCTTTGCATGCTAGCTGATGAGTCGACTATCACAGAGGCAGTTATCGTTGAGCCTAGGCCTGAAGATTTAAGCCAATCTGTAGCGGGCCTTGAAAGAGCCAAGACTATTAGTGCTACTATTGCTAGTCTTAGTAATAATAGAATCCAATCCTCAACTTTCATTCTTCTTTGGTTCCGCTCCAAGCTGACTTGAAGGAAACGCATTGCGGCCCACTTAACTCTTTTAAACCTTCGTCTATTGAGGAGATGTACAATGATGGGAATGGCCAGAGCAGCCGCCCCCATTAATAGTGCTGGATTTAGAAAAGACATCAATTACTTAGCGGCCGTTTCTCTACGGAAAGTTAAATAAGATCCTAAGACCTCCTCTAAAGGTTTTGATGTATTGCACTCAACGAAGTGGCAGGAGTTTTTGCTAAATCCATCGCGTAGTTTATTTTGAAACTCACGAAACTCATTGAGATAACTTTTTCTGATTTCAGTGGGTCTAGTCTTAAGATTGGGGATCTCTTCTAGTCCCTCAAATTCTACTAGTCCATTGAAAGGGAAAGTAATTTCATCATCGTCCAAAATTTGAAGTCCTATGACTTCGTGACCAACAAATCTTAAATGTTGAACCGATTCTAAAACAGAATCTTCATTATCGAAAAAATCACTAATAACAATAACAATACCCTTCCGCTGTGCTTGGTTAGCAACCGAATGTAATTGGCCGGAAAGATCAGTTCCTCCAGAAGGGGAAAAGTGAACGAGTTTTTCTAAGATGTTAAATAAATGGTTTTGGGTATTTCCTCTGGGGAGTTCTTCTATCGTGGAATCGCCAAAAAGAGAAAGAGATACAGCGTCTCTCTGTTTGATGATCATGAATGAGAGGCAAGCTGCAGCGAGTTTTGCGTATTCTAATTTAGTAAGGTCGCCAGATCCATATTGCATTGATTCACTCCCATCAACAAGAATGTGTGCTACGAAGTTAGTCTCCTGCTCATATTGTTTAATATAGTATCTATCAGTTTTTCCTAAAACTTTCCAATCTACATGCCTAACATCATCTCCAGGTGAATATTCTCTGTGTTGAGAAAATTCAATAGCGAAACCCCTGTAAGGTGATTTGTGTTCACCTGCCATATATCCTTCCACAATGAATCTGGCTGCAATACCAAGCTTGTCAGCTCTGGCAAGAGTTTTAGCATCTAGTAGTTCTATGGATTCGTTGTTCAATTTTTGAACTTCTGGGATACTGAGTTGATCAAGTTTTTCTTAATCTATTCTAATTACCTATTAATGTTGAGGTATGGCTTCGATAATTTTGGCAGTTATGGCATCTGAATCAAGGCCTTCACTTTGAGCTGCAAAATTTGGGATAAGTCTGTGACGGAAAATGGGTGGTGCGACAGCTGCGACATCACTGCAACCTACGTGGTTTTTTCCATTGAGGAGGGCATGAGCTTTAGCAGCGAGTATTAGAGACAGTCCAGCTCTAGGTCCAGCTCCCCATCCTAACCATTTTTTGCAAATATCTAAAGCATCATCTGCTCCTGGGCGAGTGACTCTGACAAGCTTTTCAGCATAGCGCATGACATGCTCTGAGACTTGAACCGATCTTACTGTATTTTGTATTTCAAGTATATCGCTACCTGATAGAGCTGGTTCCGGCTTAGAAATATTTGTTCCTGTGTAAGCTTGCATGATCTCAAACTCCTCTTCTTCTGTCGGGTATTCGACTTTGATCATGAACATGAATCTGTCTAATTGAGCTTCAGGCAGTGGGTAGGTGCCTTCTTGCTCGATAGGGTTTTGAGTCGCCAGTACAAAGAATGGATCGGGCAATGCATGATCTTCACCTCCAATTGAAACTTTTCTCTCCTGCATAGACTCTAGCATAGCTGCTTGGGTTTTTGGCGGGGTCCTGTTAATTTCGTCAGCAAGAATTATATTTGAAAATATGGGGCCTGGTAGAAATTTGAACTGCCTCTCATTTGTTGTTGGGTCTGAATAAATAACTTCAGTACCCGTGATATCCGAAGGCATGAGGTCTGGAGTGAATTGGATCCTTTTATAACCAAGATCTAAGGACTCTGCTAGGCTTGAAATTAATAAGGTTTTGGCCAGTCCAGGTACACCAACTAATAAAGCATGATTCCTGGTGAATATTGCAATCAAAACCTGGTTGATGACATCGTCTTGACCAATAATGACTTTTTTTAGTTCCTTTTTTACTCTTTCTGCGGAGCTTTGGATTTTGTCCACAGCTGAGGATTCTATAGATTCATTAGACATAAGATAAAGGTGGGACTCTTGGATTCCCTAATAGGTGATTTTTAACTAGATTAATTGATTATCAGGACGTCATTCATCCTGCAAGTGCAATTGCTTTACAAATAACTCAAGTTCTTAGTCTTATCTTACGTATTTAGATGTATTAAGATGAATTTAGTTAAGAAAAGATGACGCGAGAAGGCCCTTTTTAACTGAATTATTCATTATTATCGGTTGATAGAAATGGATATTAGACAAAGGGTTAAAACGACAAAATAAGAGCTATTTAATCGAATATGGATTTGAATAAGAGGTATCACGATTTAGACGCGCTTAGAGCTTTTGCTATGTTGCTTGGAATCGCGCTTCATGCATTTTGTTCTTTTTTTCCATTACCAATTTGGCCTGCTCAGGATGCTTATAAGCCTGAGATTAATATGCCTGAAATGTACGTTCAGTTTTTTGGAAACTTAGGATATGAGGTTGCCAGTTCATTTAATCCTTTTTGGGTAGGGCTTACTGCTATTCATGGGTTTCGTATGCAACTCTTCTTTCTCATTAGTGGTTTTTTTACTGCTATGCTTATTCGTAAGAGAGGGCTTAAGAAATTATTTAATCATAGATTCAAAAGAATATTTTTGCCTTTGATTATATCTCTTCCGATCATTTGGGTGAGTATAATTCCTGCCGCAATTTATGGAGGTGTAAAAAAGGAACAAGTTAGATCGATTTTGAAAAATGATAAAAGTTTGAATAATATTTTTGACGCTGCTCAATCAGGAGATTTAGAACAGATAAAAAAAATAATTAATGAGGATGCGGCATCAATCAATAAACAATCCCTTGACGGTGCGACTCCACTAATAACTGCATGCATGTTTGGTCAAAGTGAAGCAGTTAGTTTACTTATTTCCGTAGGAGCTGAATTGGATAAAAAAAATATTGAAGGTTCGACGGCAATGTCTGTTGCGGTGTTTTTTGGATATCCAGAAATTGTTTCCAATCTCATCGATGCAGGAGCTGATCTAAATATCAAATCCAAAGATGGATCCACTCCTCTTGATATTGCTAGTGCTCCATGGAAAGACATTAAGCCTTTCTACGATATGGTGGGTTCAATGATGGAGGGACTTGAAATGGATTATGATCGCATTCAATCAGTCCGACCTCAAATCGTTAAATTGCTCCGGAAAGAGGGTGCGGTCTTTGGGGCAACGAGTAAAGAGGAAGCTGACTTAGGAATATTATTTTACCTTATATTTTTTGCGCCAGTCTTTCATCACCTTTGGTTTCTTTATTATTTGTTATGGCTTATATTAGCTTTAATTTTCCTTGTTTGGATAAATCGCAAAATACGCCTTTCAAAAATCATTCCAGATTTTTTAATAACTACTCCGGCATGTTTAATCGTCCTTTTACCCTTAACACTTTTTGTACAAAGAATGATGCCGGATGAATTTGGCCCTGTGACTGCGCCAGGGATATTACCTTGGCCACCACTCTTATCGTATTATGGAATCTTCTTTATTTTCGGAGCGCTTTGTTATGGACGAGAAAGATTTGAATCAATCTTTAGTCGGAGTTGGCTATTTTTATTGGGGTTGGCATTGCCGTTTTTAATATTCGGCTTGGCGTTGCAATCCGGAAATGGAAAAGGATCGCTGTTTTTTTCCGTATGCGCAGTCACGTTTGTGTGGCTGATGGTTTTTGGTCTAATTGGGCTATTTCGATCGGTCTTTTCTCGTGAAAGCAAATGCATAAGATATGTCTCAGATTCTTCTTACTGGTTGTATATCTCTCACTTGCCTCTCATGATGTTTTTACAAGCACTTGTTAGTACATGGCAATTTTCGCCTTATCTTAAATACCTAATAGTTTGCGTGTTGACCTTAATTCCTCTGATGTTGATGTATAGATATTCAGTTCGCTATACCTTTATTGGTACATTGCTCAATGGTAAAAGAAAGAAACTGCTAACTTAATTAGATTTTTTTGCCTTAGGATTGGCTGTTTTTTTCTTCTTTTTGCGCCTGCTATCCGATTCCATCTGCTTGGATTGAACGTAGTCTTCCATGAGTTTTACGTCATTCGGTTTGAAGCTTACTAATGCATGATCGTTTGTTTTATTCATCCATTCATGAAGCTTCTTTCTTAGGTTTTTGATTGTATTTTGGTGGTCTTTGGATTTGGCAAGATTATTAAGACAGTCAGGGTCTTTGGTTACATCATAAAGTTCCTCTACTGTTCGGTAGCGCATGACATTGACTCTTTTTTTTATAGTATCATTCTCTGAAGAGAGCGCTAACATTCGCTTCCACGTTGCGGTTCCATTGGTTGCTGTGGCCATTGTTCTTTTTCCATTGGACCAAGGATTAAATAAGTAGAGATATTGATGGGTTTGAACCCCTCTCATTGGATTGCGTATTCCTCCAGCATTCTCATTGTACTCTTTAAAGATGATATCTCTTTCTACTTGTTTGTTACCTTTAAGTAACGGATAGAATGTTCTTCCTTGGAGACCTTTAGGCTCTTTGATTTTTGCAATTTCTAAAAAAGTTGGTAATAAATCGATAGCTGACACCATATGAGAATTGTTGATGGATCCCGATTTAGTGATGCCTGGCCAACTCACAATCAAAGGGGTGTGGGTGCTGTGATGATAGAGTTGAGTTTTAGCAAAAGGCAGAGGCATGCCGTGATCAGAGAGAAAAAAAACGGCTGTTGAATTAACGAGTCCTGATTGATCAAGGGCTTTCATAATGGCCCCAACGCAGTCATCGGCTCTTCGAACTGAAGAATAATACAGTGCCAATTCTTTTCTTATTGTTGGATCATCGTGCAAGAATCCTGGGATTGGAACATCCTTAGCTTTGTATATTTTAGATGTTGGGTGGGCGTCTCCTGGTTTCCAAAAAGGTTTATGGGGATCTGAAATATTAACGTTGATGAAAAAAGGTTTTTTAGCCATTTTTGCCGCGTTAATTCCTCTTGTTGTGGAATCGTAGTAAGAACTGGCATCTTTCATGTGTGACTTTTTTCCATCCTTTAACACAGTGAGATCTTCATCCCAATCATACGGTTGAAAGGGTGTTGAATGGTTTACCTTTCCTCGTATTGCGGTATAATAACCACCACCTTTCATAAGGTCACAAAGAACAGGGTATTTGATATTCTTAACTTGATAAAAACCCTCAACCTGACTGGTGTGTGGGTAGCGTCCAGATAGCATGACGTTTCTTGAAGGGTAACAGTTTCCGACTTGAACGTGAGCTTTCTTGAAGCGCAACCCCTGAGAAGATAATTTATCAATATTTGGAGTAATGTCTTTAATGGAGGAACCAAAAGATCCGACCGAATCGCAACTCATGTCATCTACAGTGATTAATAAAATGTTAGTCTTCGCCGAAGATGTTATGATAAATGATAAAAATAGTAGAAATCTAATTGAGATATTGATCATATTTAAAGGGTAAAAATATTATTTAATTACTTTTAACCTATAATGCCTAGTAGGTGTGCTTGCGTCGATGTTGGTTAAAGTAATCGTTCTACTAATAATATTTTCCGATACTTGAGAGTCCTTTATGTTTATTTCACTCAATGTTTCAATGGGATTCCATTCTTCAAGGTTGGTGCTAGTCTCAATAATTAATTGAATGCCTACTGCAGTTTTATCTATTGTGTGAGAAAGTACGATGTTGCTATCAGTTAAATTAACAGAGAGTGGAGAGCTATCATTGTAGGACTGGTCACTTGTACCGATAGCATACTCTATTAATGCATTAAGACCGTCCAGATCGCTGTCTTTCATTGGCTCACCTGTGAAACCATTAATTTGAGAACTGGGATTTGGATCTGCTGCAGTCCAATTATTTGGATTTCCCGTATCAGGTTGAGTTAATGGGTTTATTAGAGCAAGAGCTTGACCTTGCCCGTCAGCACTTTCCGGCCATGGATCTTTATCATCATATTTAATTTCGTTAATGGTTCCATTTTCGGAATCTTCTAGTTTTATCGTTTCGCCTCCGTTACTGAGTGCTGTCCCATTTTCAAATATTCCAGCAATTATGGGTTCTTCGCCATAGGCACCAATGAATGCGGCTCTGTCTCTCACAATATAGGCTTTCTGTTTTGGTTCTAGTGTCTTAACTGACCCATTACTAAAATCAAAGTTTATCCCAGAGCTGAAACTGATTCCTTCAAGGTTAAGCGTTTTTTGAGAATCTATGTTCATGACTTCAATAAATTCAGCAAGTCCATCACCTTCTGGGTGGTAATGGATTTTAGTTATTAATAGCTGTAATTGAGCTAGACTAGGCTGTCCTTCATAGCTCGTTGAGTTATTTTCCCTGTCCCTTGAGTCTACTAAGGTAATTGTTTCTCCTCTGTTAGAGAGGTGCCCTTTATAATTGCCAACGACGAATTGCCTTTCGCCAGCTCTTGGGCTCATCAACCTTGCTCTAAACTTTTTAAGATTTGGTGTTAAATACAATCGACTGTTAGAAGGTATTACTGTCCCCGGAGGGATTGTCATTTCAACTGCATTAATAATTTTCCAATCAGAGATATCTACAGCGATATCGTTATTATTTATTAACTCAATAAATTCCTCATCTTGATCAAATGATTCTGGGTTAAATTCAATTTTTCCAAATTCAATTTTAGGTTCATTACTACCATTAGAATCGGTTTTACCTGCATAAAGTTCAGGCATAATTAAAAAATCACTACTTCCTGACGAACCATTCATTCCATGTATGGCGAGAACATTAGCACCCTCTTTAAGATGATTAATATGAGCTGTGATATCAAATTCTTCGAATTCATTAACGTCTGCTTCTCCTGAGTTTGTAGTAGCTGATGAGTCCCAGGATGGATTGGCAGGAGCATTCTTTTCAGCAACTCTTGCTCCGTTAATGTAAGCTATGAAACCGTCATCGTGTTTCATGTGCAGTTCAAGTTTTTGATATTCCTCTGGTCTAATTACATTAAAATTAATACGAATATAAGCGGTGGCATTTATTCTACGCATAGCATCCCTTGTATCAGTTCCTATTAACGGTTTGTATTTTGGACTGCTATCAAATCCAACTCCTGTTGTTCCAGCCAACCAAGACGAATCATTGTAATTAATATTTGTCCAATCTAGTGAATCTGATCCATCAGTTGGGACTTTTGTTTTAGATGAGGCTCCACTAATGACTAGAGGAGTGAAGTTGTATGAGAGTTGACCAGATTGAGACTCTGGCATGTTGGATAATCTGCCATACATGTAGGCTCTTCTTCCGGGTAGATATTCCTTTTTCCATCTTTCTATCCCTTCAGCCATATCTTCAATGTCAGGATGGTTTGAGGTGTAGGATACTGGGCTACCATTACTTTGTCGCCAAGATCCCCACTTCATGAAGTCAAGTCTTGCATCTGAAGGGTTTATATCTGGCGGGTCGATTAAAGCTAATTGTTCATCGAGGCGCCTTTCATAGTACCTTTCATTATATGGAGTATCTGGAGAATTGAGAAATTGGTCAGATAAAGTTCTAATTCTTCGCATAAGCATCTGATTTACCTGAGGATTTGACCACATTTTTTGAATGAGGCTAACTGCTGTCCCAACTCTAATGACATCAGTGCTGAAGAGTTTATTATCAAAGTAAGTGTCGCCACCATTCCATTTTCTTCCTTGGGAGAGATCTAGATCCCATGGAAGTAAAGCCCATTCATCACTTCGACCTGAGTCCCGATAAATGTACCAGTTTTTTCTGTGCATATCAGTATTTCTAATCACGCAGTTAGCGGCCGCCATGTTTACGCACATCGGTAAATTAACGTTGTCATATATAAAAGCCCATTGTTGACTATTATTTCCAGTGTTAAGGCCTTTTATGAAGTCTGTGAGATCTTGATTGTTTTCAGTTTTTCTATTTTTCTTTTCAACTCCGCTATTTCCGCTGTCATTTGATGCAAGCGTGTTGCTATAAACTTTATACAATGCGCCGTTTGGATTTAGACCTGCCCTTTCAAGATAAATATCATCAGCGTCTTCGACAAAATCTGCCGTGCTAAAAAATTCTCCGTTTTGTTGCACCCTTACGGTAAAAGCAAAGTGGCCGTGCACTCCAGATTCACGCATAATTTCCCAAGCAAGTACATGTCTTACTTTGGATTTGTCAGCCCAGTTTGTTAATAGGTCTATGTCTTTGGTTCTTTTTTCGTCAGGATGCCATTTGAAACGTTGTGTGCGATTGAAATCAATATTGAAACTTTTTTTAACAAAACCTCCTGTTGATTGACCGTGTCTCGAGAAAAAAACATTGTCATATAATTCTCCCAAATAGTAGATAGCTCCTCTTGTTCCATTAGTTGTTCCTGCTGCGTTAGGACTTTTAGCAAACATTTCGACAACGGAGAGTTTTGTTTCCACATTTGGGTCTTTTGCAACAGTGCCAATATATTGGTGCGAATCTTTAGGATCAGGAAATGGTGGCTCAAAGGTTTTAAAACCAAGTTCATCAGTTGCTTCAAATCTCCATCGTACCATTTCACCAGCATTAAATGATGAACCTGGAATGGCTGCTTGGTAAGTTCCTGAACCTTCTTCTTTTTCTTCCATTAGAACTGATTTTTCCGAATCGAACATGGTTCTATAAAATAGTTTTACGTCAGCGGTTGAAGCATTTGTAGTAATTAAAGATGCTTCAATTATGAGGTCTTTTCCGGGATCAGGCCTCTCAATTTTTCTAGTGTATCCATTAACGATTGGGCCTGCTGCTGTTCCTTCTGAATTAGGTGATCCGGGTGTAGGTTTATCGAAAAAACCTGAGTAAAGCTGGCCAGTTTTGGCCATTCCGCCTATTAATTGGACGTCCACCAAAAAATCTGAACCACTTAAAGAACTATTCATTGCGTGAATAGACAGAACGTTGTCACCCTCTTTGATTAAATCGATGTTGCTAGTTAAATCATGTTCGGATTGCGATTTTACTATATCTGAATCAGAGCGGCCTGTTCTCGTTGCTTTTGAATTCCATTGGGCTGGGGAAGGGGCGTTAAATGATGCTACTTCATTGCCATTCAGATAGGCGATGTACCCATCATCTATTCTAGTCTTTAATATTAAAGTTTTTAATTGGCGATCCTGTGGATTAAAATTAAAAGTGAAGCGGAAAAACCCAGAGGAGTTTATTCCCCTCATTTCTTCACGGAGTTCAGTTTGGACGAGGTCTCTTAATGTTCCATTGTTACTTTCCCAACCTAGTCCATTGATTCCAGTTGACCATGAATTGGTATCGAATTGTGTTTCCAATTGGTTCCAATCGTTTGGGAGTTCATCTTCTAATGAAGGAATTAAATAACTTGCTTCATTTTGACCTGCTATATTTGATATAAAATATTCTGGGATATTTGATGTAAAGCTACTTGCTCCGTATGTCTGGTCTTCAGTTTGAGTTGGAAAAATTGGAGAGTATTCAGTAAGTATCGTTTCACCATTTTTTGAAACTAGGGCTAAGTATTCGCCCTTTGCATTAAGTTCAAAATCTGTATGAAGAGGGGATTCGGGATTGGTTCTGTCCTTACCAGATGCAAAAACTATTATTTTTGAATTTGCTCTTAGAGTTATCCTTGGAAAGGTCCATTTTTGGGGATCATTATTACTGTCCGTTAGGTGATATCCTCCAAGATCAATTGGCTCATTGGATGTATTTGATATTTCAATCCAGTCTGAAAAATCACCATCTTCATCTGGGAGTGTTGAACTATTAGATGCCATAAATTCGGAGATAACCGGATTGGCTGAAATTTTAACCAAGATGAATAGGTTTAATGAAATAAGAGATATAATAATACGAATCATGCTTATGGGGTAAAAGTAAGGTAAATTACATTAACACGAGTTAACTATGAATAAAATGACATACTCATCCGGAAGTTGAGTTGTAAAACGTCTATTTTTAAGGCAATTTATTATAAGTTTATTTACCTCGACCCAAATTAAACCAATTATGAAATACACTTTACAGTTTGCTTCTGCTGTCATTTTTCTTTTATCAATTTTTAATGACTGCATAAAAGCAGAACAGGTCGTTTTTAGTGAAATTCATTATAATCCAAAAGGTGACAAGCCAGAGTTTATCGAAATTTATAATCTAACGGCAACCATTAAGGATATTTCTAAATGGAAAATGACAAATGGTGTTGAATATGAGTTTCCAGATTTTAATGAAGCTGATACGAGTAGAACTTTTTTAAAGAAATGGGAGAGAATACTTCTTTCATCTGTTGATGAGAAAACTTTGAGGGAAGCTTATGAAATTCCGGCCTCTGTTAAGGTATATGGCCCATGGGAAGGGAATTTGAATAATGCCGGAGAGCGTGTTGTTCTTGAGGATAAGAACGGAGTTGTAATGGCTCAAGTTGAGTATGATGATGACGGTCGTAAGTGGCCAATTGCAGCAGATGGTGTAGGTCATACCCTTCGGTTGGTAAATCAAAATAGAGGATCCGGTTATTGGAAAAACTGGGGAGTTAGTCTTACGCCTAATGGGACGCCAGGCACAGGTGCGGCAGAGGAAGAGGGGCAGACTAATAAAATAATTAGCCTAGGATCAATTTGGAAATATGATCAAAGCGGATCTAATCAAGGAAGTGATTGGGTTGATCCTGAATTTGATGATAGTGCATGGGATGAAGGTCCTGGAATTTTCGGAAAAGATGGCGCTTCAAATAAGATGCCAGACCCAGGGTTTCAAACGCCATGGACAACGGGTGGAAAATATACTTACTATCTAAGAAAAGAGTTTGATTGGGGACTTCCATATAGAACTGCTGACATCAAATTAGATGGTTTGTTCGATGATGGAATAGTCGTTTATTTAAACGGTAAGGAGATTGGCCGAAATTCAATGCCAGATGGAATAATAGATTGGCAAACTCCTGGAGTTAGGTCAGAGGCAAAATATGGAACAATTCTTGAAACAGATGTTTCGGGTTATCTTAAGACCGGTAAAAACGTTTTAGCTGTAGAAATCCACAACATGAGTCCAGGAAGCTCTGATATTGTTTTTGGTACTGATGTCTCTATTTCAACGATTCCTCCAGATCTTTCAAATCTACTGGTATTGAGTGAGGTTCATTTTGGAGATGATGGAAATGTTGATTGGGCAGAAATACACATTCCTGGCCAGCAGCAAGTGGATTTAGCAGGCTTTTCAATCTCTTCTCTGAAAGATTTCTCGGATAGAGTTGCACTGAATGGGGTAGTCGATGCTGGTGGTTATGTTTCGGTAGATACAGATTTTACTGTTTCGGATAATGGAAATATTAATTTATATATTCTTTCAGGAGACACGGTAGTTGATGCCCATGCTTTTGATAGGGATCTGGGAGAGGAGTCTTTCCAGTCTTATCCTCCTGGTAAAGAATGGTATGGTGGTTCAGGGAGCACAAAAGGGACGAAAAATGATCCTGTTATTAATAGTAATATCGTTATCAATGAAATTATGTATGACGCTCCATCTGATGGAAGAACGGCTGAATATGTGGAGTTATATAATAAGGGTTCAGAATCCGTTGACTTAAGTGGTTGGGAATTTGTTGATGGGATAGGTTATGAGTTTCCCGAAGGAACTACCATTGGTTCAGGCGATTATTTAGTTATAGCTGCGGATGTTGATTGGATTAAAAAAACTTATGGAGATATTCCAGTTATTGGAAATTTTTCAGGGCAGCTAAGAGATTCTGGAGAGCTTTTAAGAATAGAAGACAATTTAGGCAACCTCGTTGATGAAGTATACTATTATCCCTCAGGAGATTGGCCTGAACGAGCTGATGGAGATGGGAGTAGCATGGAGCTGAGGCATCCCGATATGGATAATAGTTCACCAGTTGCTTGGGGTGATAGTGACGAATCGAATAAAGCTCAAATTCAGAAATTCACCTATACGGATATTTTTGACAGGGTGACATGGTCTCCTATCACTAATGGACAAGAACTTCATATGCATCTCGTCGGTGATGCTCATATGGAAATCAAAAACGTTTCACTAAAACGAAATGATTCAGGGTCTAATTTAGTGAAAAATCCAAATCAAATGTCTCCAGATAGCAGTAGTTCTAAGGGCTGGGTTTGCCAGGGAACTCACTGGGCAAGCTTTATGGATAATGGAACATTAAATCTTGTTTCTGATGGTCACGGAGACAATAAAGCTAACCGTGCTGAAGTAGACATAAACGGTCTGGCATTTGATGAAAATTATACACTGAGTTTTGACGCAAGGTGGGTCTGGGGAAAGTCTAGGCTTATAGTCCAAACTCTTGATCACGGTTTTGGTACTTCATTTCATATTCCGATACCTAATAATTTAGGAACACCTGGTGAGAAGAATTCACGGTCCATTACATCTTCGGCTCCAGTGCTTTTTGATGTAGTTCATAGTCCTGCGGTTCCTAAACCTACAGAGAGGGTCAAGATAACGGCAAAGGTAAATTCCTCTACAGAATTAGCATATGTTAGAGTTAGGCACCGTTTAGATAGTGCTAATGGGACTGGGAATTGGTACAGATCAACAATGTATGATGATGGATCATCTGGAGGTGATCTAATTGCAAATGATGGGATATATACAACGACACTTACGAGTTATAATAAGCAAGGAAATATAGGGCAATTTTATGTCGAAGTGGCTTCAATCACTAATCAAGTAACAATGATGCCAAAGTTGGGACCTGATCGACCCGCTCTATTTATTGTAGATGGGAGAGAGATGAAGGATAACCTTTTAAGAGAACGTTTAATTTTATCCAACTATGATAGAAGAGCATTAAGTTCTGGAGGTGGGTCATCATATGATTACAACTTCCCCCGTATGTCTAACCACTTTTTTAATGCGACTCTTATCGTTAATGAAAGCGAAATATTTTATAATGCAGAGATACGAAAGAGTGGAAGCCCTTTTACGAGGGATGGAGGAAGTTCGTTAGCTCATGGTAAGTGGAAGCTTCCGGGTGATAGACTTTTTAGAGAGAGACGAAGAAGCGTTTTTGATGCCTCTGGTACATCAGAAGGAAGCGGAACGCCAAGATTTTATGATGACAGAATTGCAAGAGAATTCCTTTATCAACTAGGTCACCCAGTTAATGAGATGGAGTTTGTTCATTTTGCTGTTAATGGTGATGCATTTAAGCTTCGTGAAAATCATGAGCCAATATCAAATGATTTCATGAATAGAAATTTTGAGAATGGTAGCGAGGG
>CESM01002464.1_pt1 | contig 17928 bp, 18 predicted proteins | sample 361421 | NCBI WGS metagenome assembly CESM01 (sample SAMEA2622219, study PRJEB7988) | marine metagenome | isolation source: saline water (ENVO:00002010), including | reverse complement strand
GCAGAACAATACAAAATTGCTGACCAGAAGACTAACAAAAAAGTAAACAGTCTTCTCATATCAAACCCTCAGCCCATATATTTCTATTAACGTCCAACCATTCTCACTAATTCAGATTCTATCGCTTTAGCCCAAACCTCATGCCCCTTTTCACTAGGGTGAGTAGTATCAGGCATCATTTCCTTGGATAAATGTCCTTTTTCATCAAGAAAATGTGGCCCTATTTCAAGAAATTTAACTTTTGGTATTTCTTTAAGAATTTTAGGAAGATATGAGTTCAACTCGATGATCTGCTTTCTATGAGGGTGACTAAGTTCTCTTCTTCTGGGAAGGAGACCAAGAACTAAAATTTCAGTTTCAGGATAAATAGAATTTAATTTTTGAGCAATTACCTTAACTCCTTCAGCCGCTTCTCTGGGCTTATCACTACCCCAACAAATGTTGTTTGTTCCTATCAAAACAACTGCACCTTTCGGCGCCTTCTTTAATACCGGTAAATGTTCAATTCTCCACAAAAGGTGATTCGTTCTATCCCCTCCAAATCCTAGATTAATAGATTTACGAGGTTCAAAATATTTTTTCCACACTTCCTTACCAACGCTTTCGAAATTATGTGTAATCGAGTCTCCAAGCATTAATAAGTCGTATTCCCCTTTAGACATTAGACCTATTTTTTCAGCATGCCTAGCAAACCACCACTCCTCAACACGTGGACTAGGTGTTACTGATGGACCTAAATTAAGATCTGCAGTTTTTTCTTCCGCCAACAAAAAAAATGAGCTGCATATATAAACAAATATAATTCCTAATAAATATTTCAAATTCATTAGATGAGTTTAGTTGTTTAAGGAGCCATAAAACAAACAAAATTTAATATATAAATAGGCTCTAATAAGCTATACGTAAGAGGATCAGTGTATTTTTCATATTAAAGGAAGGGTGGCTGAGCTTGGTTTAAGGCGCTTGATTCGAAATCAAGTGTAGGGGCAACTCTACCGTGGGTTCAAATCCCACCCCTTCCGCCAAAAATAAAAACCATAAAAAGGCTAGGCCCCTATTTCGGCGTTTTCTTTATTGAAAATCTTTCTCCATGCAGAGTCCTCGTATTTTTCTAATGCATTCAAGGCCTCTTCCTTAGAAAAGTGATCTTCGTAATCCCAACCATTCCAGCCTTCAATCCTTGCCGGAGTACCATTGATGTTTGCAGTAATTGTGTAGTTATTATCAGGTTTGGGGTGTTGCCACAGTTGAAAGACGAGCTGGTTATTATCATCATCTTTCAGCTCTGTGTACTTTAATAATCTCACTGATAAAAATAACGTAACAAAATTCTTTATGGATCGGAAAAAAATAAAAGATCATTATTTTGAATTTAAAATATTTTTAAACGCTCCATCATTTTATTAATCAAAATGTGAGTTTTAGTTTCAAATTTATTATCTAAGAAATTAAAAACCAATCGCTAATAACTTTCGTTCTTCTTTGAACCTAGGTTTCTGGATCTCCACTAAGGCATGTCCTTACCAGAGACAAACGCCTACTCCTTTAGTTTTTGTGGGGTAGGCGTTTTGTTTTAGAATTGATCCCCAATTAAAACTACTTGGCTTTATTCAACGTAATTAATTTATTGCCCCAGATTTTATGAAATTTGATATGATGAATGAAGAAGAAAAAAAAGTGTGGGTAGATTTTAACCGAAATTGTACCAAAATAAAAATTCCAAAACCTAGCAAGGGTCAATTTGATATTTTATTCAAACACTCTGGCAAAGACATCAATGTTGCCAAAAAAAAGTGGGTCAATCAAATGAGGATTTTTAATAGTACTTTTTAACAATTACCTTTCTATCCTCTGAAAATAATAGATCACTTGTGCTTAAAAAAATTTCCAACCCATTCACGTAAATCGTTAAGTATTTGTTTTGGTAATTTTTTAACGGAAAGGTTTTATCCTAGCGAATTAGAGAGAGTTTTCTACTCAAACAATGGAGATAACAAATTAATTGAACCGATCTCTAGCGATTTTATACCTGCAAAATCTAAACATTTCCTAGATAAAAAATTTGCTTTAGCTACCGAAAAGGATCTCGCTTTAATTGCCCAATTCGAAGATTGGTTTGATCACAAACTCGTTCAAATAAAAAAATTAGAGGATAAATTAATAAATTCTGTGCCAGACTCCCTCCAAATAAACACAATCAACGCTGTGCTATCTCAAACCAAAATAAGTATAGGAATTTCACATTAATCATTTAGACCAATCAGATTCGATTAAGCATTTAAAAAAAAATAACTTACCTTACAAAATTTGTCATGTTTGTAACTTACCATTTTATTGGAGAAAAAAATGGGCTTTAAATTGGCATGAGGTAAAATACTGTAGCAAAAAATGCTCAAAATTTAGGTGAATTTCAATACACTTTGGACTGACAAACAACAAAACTCCATGTAATATTAATCAATCTACCGCTAAGATTGATGGGCACTAAATTTCACTTTTATTTTTTTTCAGCTTTAACATTTTTTTTGATCTCCTTTCAAGTTAAAAGCTCCGATGAACCTTACCGCAGCCTTCCCCCATCTTTAGACAGAAAAATAGACTTCACCAAGGAGGTTAAACCTATTCTGCAACGCAGTTGCACTAACTGTCACGCCAGGGGAAAAAGTAAAGGAGGTTTCAGTATAGATCATATTCATTCGTTTCTAGCTGGTGGTGATAGCGGTCCTGCCGTCTACAAGGGAAAGGGCGAAGAAAGCCCTTTAATGAATTTATTATTAAGCAATGATCCAGATGAGCGAATGCCATCAAAAGGACAACAACTTTCACTCGGCGAGGTTGCTATAATTAGGACTTGGATTGATCAGGGTATGAATTGGGAAAAAGGATTTACGTTTGGAAAATTCAGAACCGCTCCCATAAGCCCACGAAAAATTGCATTGCCCAAGGGAACCAATGGCAACCCAATTGACCGGTTACTGGTGAAATATTTCGAAAAAAATAACATAAAACCTGTATCTACTATTAGTGACACTGTGTTCGCTCGTCGCGCATTTCTCGATACTATTGGGCTTCTACCAAATCCATCTGAAATACTAAATCTTAGAAAAATAAATACCTCTGAAGGACGTGAAAATATGATTAACTCCCTCTTAGAGGACAACATAAACTACGCCGAACATTGGATAACTTTTTGGAATGATTGCTTCCGAAACAGCTACACTAGACAATATCATGGAGGAGGAGGGAAAAGAATCACAGACTGGTTGAAAAAATCATTGGTTGAAAATAAACCCTATGATCAGTTTGTGAGAGAGCTTATAGATCCAGTCGATGGATCTGATGGATTCATAAAAGGCATATCTTGGAGAGGGACAGTCAATGCTTCTCAAGTAAATGAAATGCAAGCGGCACAAAATGTTGCCCAAATCTTCATGGGGCTAAATATAAAATGCGCATCTTGTCACGATTCTTTTATCAATGATTGGACCTTAAAACAAACCTACTCACTAGCTTCAATATTTTCAGATAAACCGATGGACATACATAGATGCAATAAACCTACCGGCGAAAAAGCTAAACCTGCATTTCTATTCCCTGAAATTGGACAAATAAACCCTGACTCCAATCGAGCAGATCGCGTTAAACAGCTTTCTAGAATCATCACTTCTAACAAGAATGGGCGTCTATCACGCACTGTAGTAAACAGGCTATGGGCTATATTTTTTGGACGAGGTTTAGTTGAGCCAGTCGATGAGATGGATAACCCTACTTGGAACCAAGATCTACTAGATTGGCTAGCAGGTGATTTTGTTGATAACGGATATAACATTAAACACACTATTAAACTCATCCTCACTTCTAAAGCCTACCAGAGACCTTCTGTACCACTTGATAAGGATGAAGATAAATATATTTTTAAAGGTCCTGTAGTTAAACGAATGTCTGCTGAACAATTTCTAGATGGTATTGATCAGATAATATACGCTGCGGATAATAAAGCCAAAGAACGAGGAACTGGACAAAAAAGAGCTGGCTTAAGAAATCTAGATAGACTCATGCAAACACTTGGAAGGCCCAAACGAGACGTCGTTGTAACTCGTCGTGAATCAGCTGCTACCACTGCCCAATTAATAGAACTATCAAATGGTAAGGCTCTCGCTAATCTAATGACTCGTGGAGGTGAAGCTTGGAGTAAATTAGATCATCAATCTGAAATACTTATTGATACATTATTTAGGAATGCACTTAGTAGAAGACCATCTGAAAAAGAAAAAGCATCTGCCATAGAGATTATAGGAGAAACTAATAATGCAAATGGGGTAGGTGATCTGCTTTGGATACTTGCAATGCACCCAGAATTTCAGTTAATTCAGTAAAACTTACTAAGCTTTAAACAATTCATATGAAGAACAATTTTAAACGCAGAGATTTTATTTCTTCTGCTTCAAGCGCAACGCTCGGAGCTTTAGCCGCAGGATATCCTTACACTCCAGCAGCAGCAAAGCTCAAAGAAAACTCACTCAACTCAACAGCCGACACCGTCATTGTTCTCTGGATGGCTGGCGGCATGGCTAGTACAGATACTTTTGATCCAAAGCGTTACGTCCCTTATGAAAAAGGACTAGATCCAAATCGTGTCCTCTCAACTTTCCCAGCTGTAGACACGGTTGTTGACGGTCTAAAATTTACAGAAGGTTTGGAAAAAATTGGCCAAGTCATGGATCGAGGCACTCTAATTAAGACCTACAACGCGGCTGATCTGGGATTCATACTTCATAGTAGACACCAATATCATTGGCATACGGCTTATGAACCCCCTCTTACAGTTGCCGCTCCTCATATTGGTTCTTGGGTTTCTCGTACTCTCGGACCTCTTAATCCTGACTTACCAGCATTTATAGATATCGGACAAACCTTTGACAGTGGAGAAAAAGAATCTTTAAAAGCTTTTCATACCTCTGGTTTTTTGGGTAGTGAGTTTGCACCATTTTTTCTAGTTGAACCAGATCAAGCTGTTGAGGCCGTAAAACCTCCAGAGGGAATGAGTGATGCACGTTTTGCAAAACGATATGAGGAATATAAAAAGTTACTTGCTAATAGTCCGATTCAACAACATGGATCTGAGTACCAGAAAGAATCTTTATTAAAATCAATAGATAATGCTCATCGCCTACTCTCTAGCCCAAAAGCCCGCAAAGCATTTGATCTAAGTCTAGAATCAAAAGAAAGTTATAATACATACAAAGTTGGCGGACGCTTTGGGTTGGGGTGCCTACTTGCTAAACGTCTCACCGAAGCTGGAGCAAGGTTCATTGAAGTCACCCATGGATACTACCCATTTAAATATTGGGATACACATGATAACGGTCATACTCGAATGAAAGAACTAAAAGCGATGATTGACGCCCCAATAGCCCAACTCGTTCTAGATCTAGAAGAAAGCAATTTACTCGATAGAACTTTAATTGTAGTAGCCAGTGAGTTCAGTCGCGATATGATGATGGAAGGAAAGCCGGAAAAGAGAGTGAAAGATCAAGTGAACGTACCGACTAGAATTGATGGACTTCAGCATTATGGAATGCACCGCCATTTCACAGGTGCAGGAAGCGTTCTTTTATTTGGAGGCGGAATCAAAAAAGGATTTGTTTATGGTGAGACTGCTGATGAAAGACCATGCACAACCATCAAGGATCCTATCAACACTCAACAATTACATTCCACAATCTACCGCGCTCTTGGCATACCTCACGACCACCACTATAATGTTGAACAGCGTCCTTTCTATATTACTCCTGACGGAATCACAGAACCAGTCATGGATTTATTTGGCTAATTAACGTTCAGACACTGAGTGTGCTTCTTTGAACGTTATTGTACCAATATTTCAGAACTTTCTACTACCCCATCATTAACATAGAAGAGGAATAATTTAGTCTACAGACTCTATGTCATAACCTTCTTTGCCATCTTTAATAACCCAACCAAGAGCAATCACCTCATCACGAAGACGATCAGACTCAGACCAATTCTTGTCACATTTAGCCTGCCATCTCTGTTCAGCAAGCTCCTTAACATCTTCTGGCACCTCAACAGCTTGCTTTAATGAATCGGGTTCAGGTAAAATCCAGCCAAATGCATTAACAATTACTGATAATCCCTGTCTGCAGATTTTCTTATCACTTTCTGAAAGATTTTCATTAACCAATTGTTTTTCTAAATTTTTGATAACTCCAAACAATTCACCTAAAGCAGCTGATGCATTTAAGTCCTCAAGAAGAGCATCCCAACTTGGTTCGAATACCCCCATTTCTATAGGATTTCTCACTGCAATAGCACAGAGATCTTCATAAGAATCAATTCCACCAAGACGATAAGCAATATTCGCTATCTTCTGTAAATTTATTCTAGCCTCATTCATCCTATCGAAACTAAAATTAATTTTTGTTCTATAGGATCCGGATAGAAGTGCATACCTTAATTCGGACGCATTATATCCTCTTCCAATGATATCAGACAAAGTATACAAATTCCCTAAACTCTTACTCATCTTACTACCTTCAACCATGAGGTGTTCATTATGAAACCAATGTCGGGCAAAAGTTTTTCCTGAACAAGCCTCACTCTGAGCAATCTCATTCTCATGATGAGGAAAACATAAGTCCACTCCTCCAGCATGAAGATCAAAACTTTCACCAAGATACTTCATTCCCATCGCACTGCATTCTAGATGCCACCCTGGTCGCCCATCTCCCCAAGGACTTTGCCAGAAATTATCTCCGTCTTCACTTTTCTTAGCTTTCCATAGTACAAAATCACAAACATTATCTTTTGTATACTCATCAGCATCATTTGCCGTTTCGCCCGCACCAGCTTGAAGGTCCCGCTGATCAATTTTCGTTAATTTACCATAATCAGAGTAAGAGTGAACTGAGAAATACACAGAACCATCTTCAGATACATAGGCATTCCCTTTATCGATCAAGTTCTGTATTAACTCAATCTGCTCAGGTATATGCTCAACTGCGCTAGGCTCAATGTGGGGTTCCAACAAATTCAAAGCATTAGCATCCTTATGAAATTGGTCAGTCCACCCGGTGGTAAAATCTTTTAATGCAACGCCTGACTTTATTGACTCACGAATAGTCTTATCATCAACATCAGTAATATTCCTAACGTGCAAAGTCTTTAGCCCTGAAAGCTCAATAACCCTTCTTAAAAAATCCTGTGCTATAAATGCTCTGAAGTTTCCAATATGCGCAGGACCATAAACCGTTGGACCACAACAATAGAATCGGAATGTATTACCATCCTCAGGCACGAGATCAAGGCGCTTTCTAGAAAGTGTGTCATGGAGCTGAATTTTTTTCATTAATGGCTTTTTGAAGAAAGATGGCCAATCCTCCCACGTAGTTGACAAAAATTCAAGAAATCGGCTAATTCCTTCATAAATTTCATGAAAACTTAAAAAAACGAGGAATTTATTAATATTAAGTACTTTTCAAATGAATACTCATTTTTCTGTCGCAACTCGGAATATTGCGCACTAAATTAAATCTCCAATTCAAAATGTTAATTCTAAATATCAAACACTTGAAATCATTAATTAAATTCATAGCACTAGCTTCATTAACTCTCTTCCTATGTAATTGTTCGGTACTTGATCAAAATCCAAAACCTGGACTCGTTGAACCAAGAGCAGCAGTACCAATGGATTTTCTTTTTAGTTGGCATAAGCCTTATAATAAGTGGATGGACACACCTGTCAGGGTTTACTACAACGATGTTTCATTAGAGGAAATATTTAAAAACGATCCATTATCTGGCCTATCCTACAAATTTGTTAAATCTGCAGAAACTATGCCTTTGGTATCAATGGACAGTATGGGGATTACTAGACGTCAGCTCTTGTGGGCAATAGCTCATGACAATAACCTGCATATGAGTCTTCGTTCTTTGCCAAATGGTCAACCTAGTCAGATTCTTATTCGCTATCGGGGAACAGGAAGCGAAACAAGCGGGAAAGACGAAGTTTAATCTAATCAAATATTCTTAGAAGAACTCCTTCTAGAGAAGATCTGAGAACATTATACGAAAAGTTGTCAGCGCATAACTTGTAGTTATGCATAGTCCATTCATTGGCCAATTTATCATTAGATAAAAGCTCTATCGTTTCGTCAACTACTCTATCAGTAATCTGACCATCCATTGTCACAACTTTAAAGCCTAGAGGCTCAATATCATCTTTGTAAACTTGATAACGGTTAACTAGTACTGGCTTTGAAAAATAAAAAGTCTCTAACAACGCGTTACCAAAACCTTCATAAAGACTCGGATAAGTTACAAAATCTGCTATTGGATAAATATCCCATAGCTTATAAATTTTTCTTCCAACTTGATCATAACCTCGAGTTTCACCAACTCGATCTCCAGCCCATACAACTTTAACGGAAGCTCTATCTGCCAATTGAACTAAGTTCTTGTAGTAATCAATCCCTTCATCTCCATAAAGGTGGGACACAACGAGACAAATATTCTTGTCAGCTCTAGCTTGAATCTTAGAACATAAATCTATTGATAATTCAATTCCCTTTCTTGGAACGACTCTTGTAGGTTGCAGGACAATTATATCATTTTGGTCAATACCAAACTCTTCTTTAAAATCATCCCCATACCCATCATTAGCTGGAGGAGGATTCTCAAAATCAAAAACATTCGGTATTATAGTAGATTCAATATCCAACCTGTTTTTTAAAGATCGGTTGGCAGCTGAATTAATAACCACATGCTCAAATTTATTCTTTAAAGGTGGAGGGAAGGCTTTGACTAAATACTCTTTAGCACAACCAGTCATAAAACGATCTCTCTCCCAATAAAAATCATGATGATGCGCTACTGCTGGTAACCCTTTATCAATCAAATTTGTAACAGCTAACCCCATTGGTACATGCATAGGAATAGCAAGGACATTCTGTGGAACCACGAGATCAATCGAAAATCTACTGACAAATTTTTCCAGTGAATCTCTTAAAAAAGCTTCCATCTCAGTAACTTTTGACCTCACCTCATCGGAAATAAATGAATGAGGATCGAAGAGTTTCTCATGTAAAGATATGACATCCTCTCCACCAAAAAATGCTTCACTGCAGAGCTGTGATTTTTCCTCAGGTGTATCTAACTGACCTGCAAACCAAAAGCACTCATGCCCAAGATCTTGCTCCAGTACCTCGGACCATTTAGATGTCTCTAGTGAAACCCCATCAGTCCCATGGAATCTTGTTGATATAAAACCTATACGCATAACAGATGCGACACTCTACTATAGATTAATATTAGAAATACCGTGAAGAAACGGAACGACTATTAAAATCTAAGCTTTCTCAGCGACTGGTTCGCTTTTTTGGACCTTAAACTTCAATTTTTTCTGTTTTTTATCAACACTAACAACAATTGAATCCCCTTCTTTTACATCTCCACGTAAAAGATGCTCTGCTAGTGGGTCTTCTAAATGCTTTTCTACTGACCTCCTCATCGGTCTCGCCCCATATTCCGGGTCGTATCCATCCTCAATAAGAAAATCTTTAGCCTTATCTTGCATCTTTACAGAAATTTGGCGATTTTTAAGACGGTCAAGAACCTTGGATATTTCAAGATCCACGATTTGCACAAGATCTTTCTTTTCAAGCATGTGGAAGACAATTTGATCGTCCAATCTATTGAGAAATTCAGGTTTAAACACTTTCTTGGACTGCTCGAGTATTTTGACTTTCATGCCATCATAATCCGCTGATTCATTTTCCATGGCTCCAAAACCCAATGCTGTCTGTTTCTTAATTAACTCCGCTCCAACATTAGATGTCATTATGATAATCGTATTACGAAAGTCTATTTTACGCCCTAGGCTATCTGTTACAGTCCCCTCTTCAAGGATCTGTAAAAGTAAATGCATTACATCAGGATGCGCTTTCTCGATCTCATCAAAAAGAACCACTGAATATGGTCTACGGCGAACAGCCTCGGAAAGTTGTCCTCCCTCTTCATAACCAACGTACCCTGGTGGAGAACCAATAAGTCTACTAGATGTAAATTTTTCCATATACTCAGACATGTCTATCTGTATTAGAGCATCGGGATCCCCAAACATGAATTCCGCCAGGTTACGCGCCAAAAATGTTTTTCCAACGCCTGTTGGCCCAAGAAATATAAAGGAACCTATTGGTCTTCTAGGATCTTTAAGATCAGCCCTAGATCTACGAAGCGCTTTAGAGATAGCAATAACCGCCTCATCTTGACCAATAACATGCTCCTTAAGATCATCTTCCATCCTCAGTAATTTGGCCGCCTCAGCTTCCTCCATGCGTTGCAGAGGAACTCCTGTCCACTTCGATATCACAGCCATTATATCATCTTCACTAACTTCAATAGTTTTTTCTTCACTCTGACTTCTCCATTCCTCGAGCTTTTCATCTAGCTCTTCCTTTTTCTTTTTCTCCTCATCACGTAAGGCTGCAGCTTTTTCATACTCTTGATCCCCAATGGCTTCTTCTTTATCTTTTCGAATCTGCTCAACCTCTAATTCCAATTCTTTGAATGATGGAGGTCTAGTCATTGCTCCAATACGAGCCTTGGCACCAGCTTCATCCATAATATCAATCGCCTTATCAGGAAGAAATCTACCAGTTAAATACCGCTCAGAAAGCATCACGGCAGACTCAATTGCATCATCAGAGTAACTCGCTTTGTGATGTGATTCGTATTTATGTTGCAACCCTTGCAAAATCTTTATCGCATCTTCAACACTAGGTTCTTCAACTTTAACAGTTTGGAAACGTCGCTCTAAGGCAGCGTCTTTTTCAATGTACTTTCTATACTCATTAAGCGTTGTTGCTCCAACGCATTGCAATTCTCCACGACTAAGAGCTGGTTTAATAATATTTGAAGCATCCATCGCTCCTTCCGCAGATCCAGCACCAACGATGGTATGTAATTCATCAATAAAAAGAATGACATTTTTAGCTCGGATAATTTCATCCATTACAGCCTTAATCCTCTCTTCAAATTGTCCCCTGTACTTTGTACCCGCAACCATCAAAGCAAGGTCAAGAGTGATGACCCTTTTTTCACGCAAAAGTTCTGGAACATTTCCAGCTGTTATTTCCTGAGCAAGGCCTTCTATTATGGCTGTCTTCCCAACGCCTGCCTCTCCAATCAATACAGGATTATTTTTGGTTCTCCTACATAGTATTTGAACAACTCTCTCAATTTCTTCTATACGCCCAATAACAGGATCTAATTCGGAATTTTTAGCTAATTCAGTAAGATCTCTTCCAAATGCTCGAAGCGCTGGAGTCTTACTATCTTTACCCCCACTTACCTCTGCCTCTTCAAACACGCCATCATCATCATCATCTAAATCAGTAGGACTGAAATTAGGATCAAGCTCTCTGAGAATTTCATTCCGTGTCCGCTCAATATCTACATCTAAATTCTTGAGAACTCTAGCGGCTACACCATCTCCTTCTCTTAAAAGTCCTAAAAGAATATGTTCTGTACCGACGTAAGAGTGATTCAAAGCTTTTGCTTCCTTGCCAGCTAGAGCTAGTACTTTTTTCACTCGAGGGGTATAAGGAATGTTTCCTTGACTCTGCGTCTCTGGTCCGGAACCAACTTGTTTCTCAACCTCCATCCTTACGGTTTCAAGGTCCAAGCTCATTTTTTGCAGTACATTCACGGCAACACCCTGTCCAAGCTTAATGAGCCCCAGGAGTAAATGCTCAGTGCCAACGTAATTATGGTTAAACCTGTCAGCTTCTTTTCTAGCTAACGCCAGAACTTGCTGGGCTCGTGGAGTAAAATTATTCATCATTCTCTATCTTACTAATCCTCTTCTAAGGGTGGCTCATTAGGGCTATTTTTGTAAAACTTACTTGGCTCGGGCAGGTTTTTCAACCTATCACGCATTATTTCGGCACGAAGACAATCCCTTTCTTCGGCATTTAGCTTACGATTTGCATAAACTTGCAGATGCGCTGGCTGAATTTCCATAAAAAGGACATCAATTAAGCCTCTCAAATCGTCAGAAAAATATCCAAGATCCACACCAAGCCTCAGCATTGAAAGTAAATCCAAGGCCTCTTTTGTCGAAATTATGTGGCCGTAAAGCAAAATAGCGTAGGACCTTCCAATTTTGTCATCAAGAGTAGTTCTATTTTCATCATAGAGCTTCTCTCTAGCATTTTCTTCATGCTCAATAATTTGTTTTATAACTTTTTCAAGTCGAACAATTATTTCGTTTTCAGGCTCACCCAGAGTATGTTGATTGGAAACTTGAAATAAATTGCCTAAAGCTTCAGTGCCCTCTCCATAAAGGCCCCGCACCGCTAATCCTATTTTATTAACAGCCTGAATCACTTTATTAACCTGATCTGATAGAACTAGGCCAGGGAGATGAAGCATAGCAGATGCCCTCATTCCAGTTCCTAGATTAGTTGGACAAGCTGTCAGATATCCATATTTATTGTCAAAGGCATAATCGATATCCTCTTCAATCTTTGTATCAATCTTATCTATCATCTTATAAGCAGCTGATAGACTTAGCCCCGCTTTAATGGACTGCATTCTGAGATGATCCTCCTCATTAACCATAACACATAAAGTCTGCTTTCGGTTCATGACCGCCGCACTGCCGACTGCTTTGGCAGCTTGTTCCCTGCTGATTAAATGCCTTTCAACAAGGACTTGTTTTTTAACAGCAGTAAGCTCAGTTAATTCTGAAGAAAAAGCCCCTCGCATCTCGGTAAGAGATTCAATCACAGGCTTTACTTGATTTAAAACTAAAGAACGATCTTCCTCGATAGCCCAACCCGGAAATGATATTTTTTTGAGGTTACGCGCTAAACGCACACGGCTACTTATAACAATCTCTCCATTGGGCCCGCTACTCATCATCCATTCAGCAGGATTTTTGAGAATTGTATTAAATTGCATCATTAGAATATGAATTAATTTTCTATAGCACCTTCATTGGAGGCATTAAAATCTGCATCTGCTAATTTTATTTCATCTCTTAATTTCGCAGCCTCCTCAAAATTCTCCTCATTAATAGCATTCATGAGGCGGTCTTTTAATTCAGTAATCTGATCATTATATTTCTTCACGACACGATATCTTGAGGGAATCTTACCAAGATGGCGAGTCCCCTTATGCATAGCTTTCACAAGACTTTCTAACCCTCCTTGAAAAACAGAATAACATTCGCTACAACCAAATCGACCTGACTTTTTAAACTCAGCATGACTGAATCCGCATGCCTGGCAAGTCATTAAGTCAACAGCTTCACTTGATTTCTGATCTGAATCCATTCCTAATAAGGCATCTGCAAGAGCGAATCCAGTTGGATCTGTAACTCCTTTTTCTTTGGCGCAATCTTCGCAAAGGTTAACCTTTTGCATTTCACCCTTAACAATCTGCGTAAGATAAACAGTAGCATGGTTTTCCTGACAAACATCGCAATTCATTATTAATATCTTAATACCCTATATATTAAACGCTCAATATTTTAGTTTAGCATTAACGATCTTTCACATTTTATGATTAATACAGCAACGAATTATATATCATAAAATTATTCAGATATAATCCTTCCTTCCTGACCAACAATATTTCTGAAACATTCTATGAATTTTTCAGTTATTGGACCTGGCTTCCCATTGCCAATTAATCGTCTATCTAATGATACGGCAGCGATAACTTCTGCAGCTGTACCGGTTAAAAAACACTCATCTGCGGCATAAATATCATATCTAGTCATCTGAGATTCTTCTATTTCAATGCCTAGATTTTCAGCTATCTCAAAAATCACTTCTCTTGTAATTCCCGGAAGAGCTCCAGCAGAGGAGGGAGGGGTCTTGATTCTCCCATCTGTAACTACAAAAATATTATCTCCAGTGCACTCAGCAACGAACCCTTGCTCATTTAGCATAAGCCCTTCTTCAGCATCTCCAAATATGGCCTCAACCTTAGCCATTACGTTGTTCAAATAATTCAAAGACTTAACAGAAGGGCTTAAGGCCGCAGGAGCAGTACGCCTAGTAGAACAAGTGATAAGCTTAAGTCCTTCTTTGTATTTCTCATCAGGGTATAAAGAAATTGAATCAGCAATAATAATAACTGTTGATTTATCACAGGCGAACGGACTTAATCCCAGGCTACCAACACCGCGAGTTACAAGAAGCCGTACATATCCATCAGTAAGGTCATTCTTGCGTATAGTTTCACACACCGCTTCCTCCATCTCTTCTTGAGTCATTTCTATATCAAGCAGAATAGCTTTTGCAGATATAAACAACCTCTTGATGTGTTCTTTTAATTTAAAAACTCGGCCATCATAAAAACGAATACCTTCAAAGATTCCATCACCATACAAAAGACCGTGATCAAAAACGGAAATTTTTGCGTTTTCTTTGTCGAAATATTCTCCATCGATATAAATGTCCATAAATGTACTAGTGGTATACTTTTATTTTAATCCATGATTTGACCGTCTGCTAGCAACAATTCACGGTCTCCAAGTTCAGCAAGCCTCGCATCATGAGTAACTACAATTAGTGTTTTTTGATTTTCATCTACCAACTTCAAAAGCGTCTCCATCAATTTTTCACCAGTTGATGAATCAAGATTTCCAGTTGGTTCATCAGCAAAAACTATTTCCGGGTCATTAATCAAAGCACGAGCAATCGCAACTCGCTGTTGCTCTCCCCCTGAAAGTTCTGATGGCCTATGCCTTAGCCTCTTACCTAAACCAACTTTTGTAAGAATTTCGATAGCTCTTTCTTTGTCATTTTGATGGCCTCTTATCATTGAGGGGATCGTCACATTCTCAACTGCAGTTAAATCTGGAAGCAAAAAATAGTTTTGAAAAACATATCCTATTTTAGTATTTCTAAATTTCGTCTGTTCCTTATGACTTAAAGAATAGAGTGACTCACCGTCAATTTCGACTGATCCTGAATCAGGTCTTTCTAAACCAGCTAAGGTGTACAGCAAAGTACTTTTACCGGCACCTGATGCACCACGTAAAAAAAGTTTCTCTTGGCGTCTTATATTAAGACTAAGTCCCTTTAAGACAGACAGCTTAGACGCGCCTATTTTGTAGCTCCTTGTAAGGGAACTAGCCTTAAGCAAAATATCGTCTGGATGGGCAGATAGAACTTGATCTCTTAATTCCACACTGTCACTCAAACTCGGACAGAGTAATTGGTCAAGAGGTTGCTAAGAATTCCTGCCTACTTTACGCTTCGCTTTTATTGCAAGATCTAGAGCTTTTTTATCTCCATGGCGAGCCACTGAAAACTTAGCAGTCTTACGAGTTTTACCTTCAGTCCAGGCTGCTTGCCAATATGCATAAAGCTTGCCTGCAGCGCTTTTTGAAACAACATGAGTAACGCCAGTAACACCACTCTGCTTAATTCTCTTTCGACGTGAAGCAGCAGCTTCTTTACGAGCCTTGGGTAGTTTGTTAAAAATCTTGTCTCTGTACGCCTTAGCCATTTTTTGGGCTTTGGCTTTACTTCCACATGATTTATCAGGAAAAAACTTTTGAGATGTTTTTCCTTTATTTGTAATCCTTACATAGAACCCATGGTTCTTTTTTTCAGGCTGATCAATGCGACTTATTCCGTAGTTGGGTTTTATTTCCGGCATAGTGCCAGTGGGTTATAGTTTTATTAATGTAGAACATGCCCAATTAATTTGACTGGGAATGCGGTGGGGTCATCGACATTAAGGGCCGAACTTCACTACTTATCTCCTATAAAAAGATAATTGTTTTGACACTAGTTCTAATTCCCTCCATGACAAGCATTAAGGACAAAAAAATAACAAACATTAATGAACCATTAATTTGTTTTGAGCTCGAAATTATTTTAAGGTATTTAAGGCTCCATACACCCCAATCCCTACAGCCGTAGCGAGATTTAAACTTCTCGCTTTAGAAACCATTGGAATCCTGACACAAAATTCAATTTGATCTTCAATAAGACTCTCAGGCAAACCTTTAGTCTCTCTACCAAAGACAAGATAATCACCAGGATTAAATTGCACTTCCCAAAAAGGTTTTTCAACTTTAGTCGTAAAAAACCAAAACCGAGATCCCTCTTCTGAAGATGATTTTAAATCATCAAATGATGACCAAGTATTAAGGTCTAATTCATCCCAGTAATCCATACCAGCACGACGAAGACTTTTCTCATCCAAATTAAAACCTAATGGCTCTATTAAGTGCAACTTAGAAGAAGTTGCAACGCATAACCTGCCGACATTTCCAGTATTAGGAGGAATCTCTGGCTCTACCAGAACAATATTTAGTGGAGGTTGCGGAAAGCTTTCCGAGCTAACACTCACTAACTCTGTAAATAATTAAATTATGATAATTACTCAGAGAGAGCAATTGGATCAACATTGACACGGCGACCACCTTGATCAAACCTGACATTTCCTTCTACTAGAGAAAAAATCGTGTAATCTTTACCAAGACCAACATTTTTACCTGGCCTCCACTTAGTCCCGCATTGACGTAAAATGATATTGCCCGCAATAACATGTTCGCCTCCAAACTTTTTTACACCTCGTCTTTTAGCGTTGCTGTCGCGTCCGTTTTTAACACTTCCTTGCCCCTTCTTATGTGCCATATCTATTTAGGTAATTGTTAATTGGTTTACTAAAGGTGAAATTCAAGCGCTTATCTCTTTAATTGTCAGCCTCGTTAAATGTTGTCTATGCCCTTTAGTTTTGTGATATCCTTTTCTACGCTTAAATTTGAAAGCCGTAACCTTCTTAGCACGGTATTGATCAACCACTTCGGCTGTTACGGAAGCACCCGCGATCGTAGGGTTACCAACTTTAACTTCTCCTCCATCAGAAAACATCAAAACATTATCAAAAGTGGCATCAGACCCAACTTCTAGGTCAAGCTTCTCGACATCAATGCTAGCACCTTGAGAAACTTTATACTGTTTACCGCCAGTCTTTATGATTGCGTATGACATGATTATTATAGTTTTTTATAGGTTAAAAACAAAACTTTTAACCCTTCTTGAGGGGCGGAGAAGCTTCCACATCCAAACGGATCCAGCAAGCGCTTTTTTCGATAATTGTTGATTAATATACTGTTTAAATAATTAGAAAACTACAATTCGTCGCAATAATACTTAAGAGTTCCTAAGTAATTACCAAAAAATCGAACATTTTAAGCTTCAAGTTCAATATCCATCGATTAATGATCTAATAAAATCATTAATATCGATAGTCTTTTAATGCCCCCTCTACCCCCAAATCTCCATCACTTGGAACTCTTTTATTATGTCGCAAAATATGGCGGCATTACGCCAGCAGTTAGAAAAATGCCATATGGCATTCAACAACCCGCGGTTTCTGGACAAATGCTACAGCTCGAACAAGAACTTGGAGTCAAACTTTTTAATCGAAGACCTTTTGCACTCACTCATGCTGGCAATCAACTCTATGACTTTCTGGCTCCATTTTTTTCCGAATTGCCCAACATTGCCGAGCAACTCATAGGCGAAGAAAGTTCTCATTTGCGACTTGCAGCGTCGGGAACAATTCTTGCAAATCACCTGCCCGAACTTCTAGATGATCTCAAAAGGGATTATCCCAATCTTAAATTAAGCATGACCGAATTGATAGCTTCTGAAGCAGCAGAGAATTTATTAGCAAACCAAGAGATTGACATCGCTATAACCACACTCCACTCAAATTCAAAAAATTCATTGAAAACTATTGAGCTTTTGAAAACTCCCTTGATTTTAATTGTTCCTGAAAATTCTGAATTTAAAACATTCTCAAAAATAACTAATGGAGATAGCCAAATAAATGATCAACCACTAATTTCACTTTCATCAGAACACGCCATTA
>CESM01236549.1_pt1 | contig 17976 bp, 31 predicted proteins | sample 361421 | NCBI WGS metagenome assembly CESM01 (sample SAMEA2622219, study PRJEB7988) | marine metagenome | isolation source: saline water (ENVO:00002010), including | reverse complement strand
ACTCCTATAGGATTATCCCAATCTGCTTCATCAAATTCTATTGGATAAGGTATTATATTATCTATTTGTCGAATTGATGCCATCTTGTAAAATCCTTTTTATAGAAAGTATATATCAAACTTCCTATCTCATCTCTATCAAACTCTGGAATGTCTACTCCTTTTCTAAGGTGCTGGGGCATTACATCTAGTGCAACCCATATGCTATCGTCTTCTAATCTAAGCACTCTTACTTCAGGTTCTCTATAATACATCCATTGTGGTTTGAAAAAATTAGCAAACTTCTTAAAAGAGTTTTCATATTCAAACTTATGATTATCAAAAAAGTTAAGACTAGGCAAAGTTGACAATGCTCTTATTGTCCAATCTTTTAAATCTGTTTCAATCATTCCTAGCATTAGAAAATGTTTGTATATGCTAACCCATCTATCAATAGGATGTCTAATCATTGTAATATATTTATAGTCTGGAAACTGTACATATGCTTCGTCATATGTGAAGTGCCAGTCTGTTATATCCTTTCCCTCTTTCTTATGATGAATTATAAAGGGATGGTTAGAATGTCTAAGTACAGCATTGATTTTGTATTGATGCTTTAATCCCTGAGTAACAGATGTTCCTCCGCACTTTGGGATATGTATAAAACATCTATTACCTGGAATTATCATAGTCTTTCTATAACTTCTTCTACACTACAAGGATTATTCCAATCCAATGTAATTATATTTCCAGTATATTCTTTTGCCCATTCATCATATCTATTACATAAATCAGTTAAATAGTCATCTGTAATTCCGACTTCTTTTTCTCTCGCTCTTTCTTTCTGTCTTTGTATCGAAGTTTCAGGACTTACTTTTAAATATAATATTACTCTAGGCTTTGGTTTATGTAATGCCTTGTACAGCATATCACAAACATTCCAATCTTTGTAACTCAAATCCCCTCTAGCAGTAAGCATATTTTGAAATATTTTGTCTTCAAAGATTGTTCGGTCTTGTATTCCGCCGAATCTACTAAGAATTAAACATCCTTTTGCTCTTGCTGTCATCATATACACTTGCATATGAAAAGCCCACCTAGCATTATCTTTATAGAAGTCTGCTAGGTATGGGGAGATAGGCTCTTTTATATAAGCTATATCCAAAGCATCGCCTAATTGTCTAGCTAAAGTTGTTTTACCTGCACCCATAGTACCTGCTATTCCTATATAGTTTACCATGGCATGTCCTCTACTTTCTCGTTAGTTCCCATTGTTTCTTTTATCTCAGCTTTTTCATCTGGGTCTAGCGCTGTATGAGGTCCAACTTTAAGTGTGTCCCAATCCATCTCAGAACAGAAGCCTGCAACTTTTGCATTTCTTCTTTTCTTACAAGAAAACTTCATACAATCTGATTGGTCAAAATGGTCTATACTATAGAAAGCATCTACAGCATTGTCGACATTGGTTGAGAATTTAGCAGAACCATCTGCTTTGGTTTGGATTGCTGTAACAGTAGTAGTATCATACTCCTGTGCCAACGTTTTAAAATATTTAGATATTTCTATCTGTTCTGTCCAGTCGTATTGACCTGCCTTTTGATTATTACTTCTTTTTACTTGGTTAAGATAATCAATAATAATTACACCTGGATTATGTAATTTCTGTAAGTTCTGTCTTACAACACTAGAAATCTTTGCTGTGGTAAGTGCTGGGTCATAATAAATTTCTATTTGTGGTTTAGAGTAGTCAATTTTATTTCTAACTAACTCTTTATGGAACTCTTTGAAGTTAGCTTTTTCTAAGTTATCATACTTTGCTAATACTTCATCTCCATCTACGAATCTTCCTGCCCACCATTCTCCTACTTTATTCCACTCATGTGGCTCTAGGTTTTGATGGATTAATCGGTTAGCGTTTACTTCGGTTTCAATCGCTACTATTCTTTGCAGAATATCTTTACTGTTCATTTCTATTGTGAAATACAAAGCACTACGACCTTGTTTTCTTACTGTACTTGCAATATTACAGCATACTAAAGACTTACCACCACCTGATGTAGCACCGAGCATGATAAGTTCGTCTGACTTGAATGAATACTCCAAGTCAAAGTCTTGATTCAATCCTAGACTTATTCGTTTCTTATAAGTTTCATCATCATCAAATAACTCAATAGTTTCCATACTCTCATTTGCATCTTGAGTATCTACTCTATCTTCTACAGACACGACTATTTCTTGAAGTAAATCAATGTTTTCTCTTGCGTCTGATATTGCGATTTGTTTGTCTATGTAGGTTTCGATTGAACCTAAGATTTCTGATTGGGTAAATTGGTTCTTGAGATAATCTAGCAATAGGTCTGCCTCGACATCTGTTTCAACAGTTTCGATAGCGTAGATTTTTTCTTGTAATTCGGCTGAACGAACTTCTAATTTTAGTTCTTCAAAGGTTGGTAAATTTTTATACTTATTAACATGCTTGTCAACAATATTCCAAATCTTTCGGTATTCTCCTTCAGGTAGGTAATGTTGTTTTAAACCATTCCAAGTATCAAAATCGCCAAGCGACAAGATTTGCTTCAGTAATGCACTTTCTAGTGTCAAATTGAATCTCCCAAGACAATTTAGTGGTTAAAAGATACGAAAGGCTCCGTAGAGCCTCTCGCCAAGGTGAAAAGGTTAGATTAACCTATTTCTTTTTTAGCTGCGCCATTGTAGTCGCTGCATTGTAGACCTCTTCTAGTAAGCATTGTTTTCACGCCTCTTACTGTTTTGCCGATTGTGTCAGCAATAGATTCAACAGTCATACCATCGATATCTAGGTCTGCTAAAGGATCAGCTTTGCTTGAACCTTTAGTTTCTTTTTGCTTAGGAATCGCGTTGATTTCCCCAGCTCTAAGAAGTGATAAAGCTTTTCCTCTGATAGAGTTTACACTTCTACCTAAGCCTTCAGCTATATCTTCAATGAAAGCTCCGTCGTTTACCATTGAAACGAATTGGCTTTCTTCTTCCTCGTTGTAAGACTTAACAGTCTCAACTTTAGGAGCAGGCTTAACATGTTCTGTTAACTGCATAGAAAGAATTTTACCTTGAATTGATTTAGCAGAAAAGTGTCCGCCTTCAAAGTTTGCAGCGATATCTGCATAAGTGTATGAACCGCTGTTGTCTTGCACGAAGTTACTTAAAGTAGCTTCTTGCTCGTCTGAGAAAGACTTAGTTGCTGAAGCTGAAGCAAGTTCAACATCAAAACCCATCTTTCTTAATTTGCTAGATACACTTCTTACTGAAGTTTCTAACTGCTCTGCAGCAGAAGCTACAGTTGCCTGTGATACAGGGCTTTCGTCACCGACAAAAGAAGTCAATTCTGAAGTTCTTTCGTCTGTCCATTTTGGTAATGCCATTTTATTAATCCTCTAATAAATGTTTTAGGTTAGTTATAATATTAACACCTCGGTCACGAGCTGTCTGTGTCTTTGCTGACTCGATTCCTGACTCATTAACCAGATGAGTACAGTCTTTTGTCAGACTTGATTTTACTACAAATCCATGTTCACTAAGCACTTGCTCTGCGTGAGCTTTAGTTTTGAAACTTTTTAGTCTACCGCTGATACATACAACGCCTGAAACCTTTTGCTTTTCTACTATTTTATTTTTCCAGTTGAAAGGTAGGCTGTTATTGTAGTTGTTTGGGTAGTACTCAGTTTCTAACCAGTTAATTAGATTAGCAGTTGCTTTCGGTCCGAGCCCCGCTTCTGCACAACTTTTCTCGCTTATATCTTCAATATGAGATATAGTATTGCATACTTTTTGAGAAGCTGTCCGTCCGATAAGCGGAATCGAAAACGCTGGTAAAAGTTTTACTAACGGTAACGATTCGGAATTACGAATCTCTGTCCAGAGTTTCTCTCCTAATCTAACTGAACTTAGTCTTGATTGTAATTCTTCTACAGTCAAGTCATATAATTCAGAGTAATCTTGGATATTCAGCTTAGATATTGCTGCAGGTCCAAGTCCTTTTATCTTTAGTGTGGAAGCGAAGTTTACCACTTTCTTATCCCATTGCGAAGCGCACGAATCGTTTTTACAGAATAACTGGTCATTAACGAACTCTAACACACTGTCACATGAAGGGCAGTTAGTTGGTGGTATAATCTGTTTCACTTACGGTTTCCTTTCTAAATATATAATATATTATACAAAAAGTTTGAGCATCTGTCAAGAACTATTTTTTGTTTGGTACACTCAAACTTCACATCATAGATTCGACTACTCCTCATAGATGTGAGTATCTTCTATGTATTTATTTTTGTTTCTAAGTTGAAACCATAATGCTTTAATTTTTTTAATTAAAGACTTTATCCAAATTTTTGTCATATATATCCTTTATAATTCTGTCTGCCATCAGCTTGTTCCCTTCCTCTAGTGGATGGTCTTTTGGTCCGAATGGCACCTTATGTCTTTTGCACATGTCATAAAAACCTTCTTCTTTCATATGAGGCAACTCTCTATACCAGTCTGCTAACTTCATAGTATTTTGCCTCCATATTACATTAGCCCCTTCTAAGTGTGGGTCATCTATATGTTTTATTGCTGGTTTTATTTGTCCATCGCTTAGGTTGTAAAATAGGTATGGTATTCCATGTGCTTTGAGTATATACTTTACTGATAACATGTATTGCATACTCCATCTTAAATTAAATACTGGGTATCTGACATCTCTGCCATAGTTTTCTACACCTGCATGCATTTTTCTATCCATGTCGCAATGAAAGAACATTCGTGAATCAGGACTAAGTTTGAATGGATATTTGTCTTGCATTTTGTGTTGCATCCATGCAGCTTGTCTCCAAGTATTAGTATTCGGATTCACATACTCAAATCTATTTATACCAGACCATACTATAATAGCTAACTTTATATCAACATTTTTTCTATTTGTAACTCTATTTTGGTCATGTTGATGTTGTCTTACAGCTCCTGCTAGTCCAACACTTGAACATATATCGTCTATGACTACTCTTGATATTCTATCATTACTTCCACCCACTTTTGAGTGTCTTAACCAAGGCTGTCCAAAGTGTCTAGACACGATTGATGGAAACTGGTCATGTATCTCATCTATCTCCATTCCTTGCACAAAGCTACATCCATTCCAATAAATCAAAAGACTTTTACTCCATATTTCTTTTCAAACTCTAATGCTTGTTCCCAATTATTTACCATTGGTTGTCCTTTTATATTTAAACTTGTGTTTAATAACATCGGCACTTTAGTAATCTCATAGTATATTTCTAGTATGGGTCGGAGTGCTGACTTACTGTCTTTTCTAACCACCTGTACTCTTGCAGTTCCATCGACATGTGTGACTGAATTATAGTCATGTTTTGCTTTCGCCACGAACTGCATATACTCGTTAGTATATCCTTCAAAGTATTCATCTACAAACTCCTCCAAAATCGCTGGTGCGAAAGGACGAAACTTTTGTCTGCGTTTAATGGTATTAACTGTATCTTTAATGTCGTAACGGACATCACCAAGCAAACTCCTATTACCAAGTGCACGAGGCCCAAATTCTGCTTTTCCATTTGCTACTCCTGCTACTTTATTATTTATTATTTCTTCAACTACTCTATATGGATTAATAGGTCTATCTATGTTATATCCATGAAAGCAATCATCATATTTAATTCTTTGTTTTGTATGTGCTAGAATTGCTCCTAGCGAACTCCCAGCATCTCCTGGGCTTGGAAATATCCACATATCATCAAAGAGTGGTCTTATTTTTGAATTTGCCACGCAGTTTAATGCTACTCCACCTCCATAAACTAATTTACTTCCGTACTCTCTAGCCTTTCTCATTATACTCATTATCTCGTCTTCTATAAACAACTGTGCTGAAGCGGCTATATCTTCAGGTGTATTCCAAAACCATTTCTTTAATGGTATTCCTTTATGCAGATTTGTGTGCATTATGTTTCTCATATCTACACAGGGCGTTCCATACGCTGCCATACCCATTGTTATGTATTCATCTTCGTTTGGTTTTAATCCGATGCGTTTCGTGATAGCACTATAGAATAATCCTAGTGAGTCTGGGTATTCTCTACTCCATACTTTCTCTCCATCTTTCCATATACTTGCTGTATCATACTCGCCGATTGCATCTATTACAACGCATACTACATCATCTTTGAAAGGAGCAGTATAATATCCTGCTGCCATATGACTTTCATGATGTCCTACAAATGTATCATACTCATTACCATTCTCAGTAGCTTTCTGTCCATTCTTTAATCTACGCATATTCTTCAAATCAGTATCTTCATAGAATATACTAAGGTCGTGTCTCGCCTTTAAATTGTCAGGAACCCACTTATCATTCTTTACTCCTGTAAATCGTTCAGCGTGAGTTGCGAACATTATCTGATTATTATTTACTACTGCTACTCCAGCATCGTGAAATCCTTCACTAATCCCTAAATATTTCATGCTTCTTTGGGAAGTCCTCCAGTATTTTTGACGCCATGACAAAGCACTCGGTATGTCCACCGAAGTGATGCTGTGTCTTATGTCTGTCCATTTCATATTTCTTGTGTAGTTTCTGTTCCCATCTCCAGCAGTCGTATATCGTTCCGCTCCAAATTCTCTGTATTCTGATATCGTAGTTTGTGAAGCCACGTCCTCTTTTGACGACGTCTTTGAATGTTCGACCTTTTGCGATACCTACTTTTATTGTTTCTCGTTCCCATGTTGCCTTGTTTACAAGGATAACTCCATAGAGTACTCCTTCCTTATCCTTTTCCCAAGGATGGTTATCGAAGTAGGTTTTGTTGTAAACTCCCCCACTCATATATCAAGTATTCCTTCTTGTCTTTTATGTACTGACTTCCACGCAACTTTCTTCGCATATTTTAATTCTATACACTTGTCACATTTATCACAAGGTAAGTACTTACCATTGCTCATTAAATCTAATTCACCAGTACAACTCCACACCATTTCCAATAACTCTGGCTTAGCTTGATGAAGCATTGCCACAAGTTCTGACTTCTGCATCCATTCAAATGGAAATACATTAGTAGGTAGTTTAATTATGTGGTGTGGTTTGACCCCGTGTGGGTCTAGTGTCTTGCTCCATCCACATGCTATCGCTCTGAATGGAAACTTTAGTTGTAATCTTTGTCTGAATGAATCATCAGAGTTTGCTCCCCATATAATAGATTCAAATCTAACAAATGGATTACCAACCATTAGTGTAGATATAGCAGATAAGTGCTGTAAGACTGGATAGTTATTTCTTCTATTCTGTTGTGGCATATTTGCCTCGTCTACTAGAAGTCTAACACCCATATAGTCGGCTTGTTCTTGGGCAGCTGCTAACTGTGCATCTGCTACTTTGCCCCAGCCTTCTTTGTTGTATAAGTGTAAGGCAACTGGTTTATATCCTTTTTCGACTGCATACCATAGAGCTGCAGCACACTCTAGTCCACCACTAAGGTTAACTATAGCGTTTATATCATCTCTAATCTTTTCAGCCATTTTATCTTATTCCTATCTCTGCTAGTAGGTAATCTATTGCATGTTGCACAGATTGGATTTGCTGCACGATTACCTTCCCATAATTCTTGTTTTAATCTTTGTAGTTCAGGATTGTTTTCCCATACATCAAAGAAGTTATCTGTTTTAATATTTCCAAATACATTAGTATCTGTCCAATCATTACAGCACATTTGTATGCTGCCATCCCAATGAATCCAACCTTTAGTTTTAGGTAGAATACATACTTCATTAATAGCTGACCTATCTGTAGCAATACGATTGTAAATATCACTTCTATTAGATACTTGGATTGGAGTTTCTCCCCATTCCTCTGGTTTCATACTTTGGTCCCAGTATCTATGAGTTGCTCTAGGCATCAGCTTTTTGCGTTCTTCCATCTGTTCTTTCGATTTGTAACTGTTAATTATTAATGTATCAAACAGGTCAAAGTACTGCATCTTTTGTTCTAATCTATAACCATTAGTCAAGATTCTTGTTCTATATGTTCTAGTTTCGTGATGTAATATCATGGCGAGAGTGCCAAAGTCGGGATGCAGAGAGTTCTCTCCTCTGCCTGTGAAACATATTGTTCCTTTATAGTCGCTTAATGTTCCTACGAACTCTTTGAATAGTTCGATAGACATATACTCCTTTGCATTAGGATATCCACTACTACGAGGACAATAATTACAAGTCTCATTACAAAGACCTGTAACATCTATGTTAATAAGTATCGGGCTCATATACAAATATCCAATTCTTTCTTCCTGCTGAATCTGTGTTTGTACCTACTTCTTTGAAACCAAAATCTAAGAAAGGTTGTTTGCCTCCTTCATAAGTTATTTCTAACATCATTCTAGGGCTTCCGTATTCTTTCATACAGAACTTCTTACCTTCAGTCAAATCTCTAGTAGTACATCCGCCTTTGTATTCAGGCATCCACGCCTGTCTACGGAACGCAGGATATTCATATACTGTTCCATCGTCTCCTCTAAATTTCTTTTTATAGCATAAAGCATTGACTCCAACAATCTTATCATTGTCATACCATATCATATAATGTTGATGCTTGTCGTACTTATCCTCTAAGTCTTGATAGCATACTTTGTTTTTCACAATGAATCCTTCAATTCTTAGTTGTATTATACGATAGAGTTCATCAACAGTCAAGTCCTGATAATGTTTAATTTTGCAAATCATACTCTCTTTACTATTCTTGGGATTATTTCTCCACTTCTAATTACTTCCACATCGCAACCTATCTCTAATCCCAATGCATCTATATAAGATATATTATGCAGAGTTGCTCTAGAAACAGTTGCTTCTCCAATCACACAAGGCTCTAAAATTGCAACAGGCGATACAGCACCTGACTTCCCGACATTCCATTCAACGTCCAAGAGTCGAGTAACTACTCCAGCTTGTCTAGTTTTGAGAGCGAAAGCTCCTCTAGGATGATGTGATGTGTAGCCTAATTTTTCAAAATATATATTAGAGTCGACTCTTACAACTTTACCGTCCTGAGGAAATTCATTCCAATCACTAAGTGTGACAGTATTAAATCCCATATCTTTCAACATACCCATATCGCCAGTCCACTCAGCACAAATTGCTGGTTGAACACCATAACCGATAAAGGTTAAGTCGCGGGATTTAAATTCTTCTAAGTCTTTTAGATTCAAAGCACCACTCGCATAATTTCTAGCGTTTGGTATTTTCTTGGGAGCAACGACTTCTCCAGTAATCTGTTTAATACCTTTACTCCATATTTTATTTGGAACTAAAGACTTAATTTTATCAGTAATATCTAGACCTTCTTTGCCATCTCCACGAGTGAGTGCCCCTTTCAGTTCGCCATCTATATAAGTTATAGACACAGCTGCACCGTCCAGTTTGGCAGTCATTATGTGTGGTTGATTGGTGTCCCAGTTTGGTTCTTCATCTTCGCCTATAAAGACTTTCTGAAGTGAATACATTGGGTAAAGGTGTTTGAATCTTGTGCCTTCTAGAGTATGACCAACTTTATTTTCAAGCTCGGTATTCTCTACAAGTCTATCGTAAACCTCGTCAGGCAATACAGGATTGCCTTCAGCATACATTTGATTACAATATTCTAGGTATTCTGTCTTATTCATACATATATTATACAGAAATTCTAAGGATTTGTCAAGTATTATTTTTGTGGGCTATAGGTAAATCTTATCTAATACATCTTTGAAATGAGTTTCGAGAACAGACTTGACTTCGGAGATAGATAATATCTCAACTAATCCCTCAAATAACGCCTTGCTATTATTAAAGTCTATCGGTATAGCTATGCCGTCCTTAGTTGGCTTCCATTCTTCGTCAAAGTCTAGGTAGTATTTCCTAATATGTAGGTACTCAGTATTACGAAAACTATTTACAGTAAGATAAACTCTTTCGTGTTTTTCTTCGTTGTAATGAATTAGTTTCTCATATACTGGTGGAGCATTATGTAGTTCTATCATTCTTTAATATCGCTGCTAAAGGTACAATAGAAGTCACATTTTCAGGTACTAAAAGTCTATAGCTGTCGCAATCCCAACAAAACAATAATACTTGATTGTCGTTTGGTTTAGCTCTATTCCTTTTAGTCTGGATATGCTTGTTGTCAAAGTCCATAGTGCAAACATTATACTTCATTCTGCGACTATTTTGACTACGATAAGTAATGATAGCATCGCCTGCATTACTTACATTCTTTATAAAGTCATCTTTTTTCATGCGTTCCTTGTGGGTAGTTAAAGTCTTTTAGCGTCCCATCATGGTATCGTCTTGCAAGGTGATTCTACAAGATAAAAGAAGACCCAGCCTGCGAACAGACTGAGTTCTTCAAGGGGTAAAGTTAGTCGTTCAGTTCGTTAATTAACTGTGCGAAATACTGAGCTGCTTTACCAGTAAGTTTACTGATAATAGCTGCATCGGGCTCTTTTCCAGCGTCAGCGATAGCACTTGTAAGTTCTTCCTGTGCACCTGCAACAGAAACTCTAGTACCACCAGTTCCACCTGATTTGCCACCAGCCGCAGGAGTTTTCTTTACATAAACTCCAGCTTTTGTTAAAATCATTCTGACTCCATTTGGACTCTCGTTTATGTCGTCAGCAATCATCTTTACAATTTCCATACTTGTTTCAGGAGTAGGTTCCTCTGCAGTATACATCTCTACTGCCTGAGCTTTTAGTTCGTCTGTCCAAGCCATTTTTCTTTTCCTTGTTAAATTATATTTTGTTTTGTATTCGGCAAGAGTGAAAGTATTACGATAGCCAGGTGCCCAACCAGTGGTTTCTAGCATTTGTGTATAAAATCTGTCGCTCATTGCTTATTTCCTTATTATAAATATATTATACTAAAGATTTAAGCAAGAGTCAAGAACTAAATTTTATAAGCTATATCCGAATGTGAGTATATCTTCCTTATACAGGTCAGCAACACTAGTTCTAGTCTTAAGTGTATACCAATTCTTCCACATGGGTGCTACAAATAAGTTCTCTAAAACTGAAGTATCTTCTACAGGTAATTCTAATTCCTCTAGTTCATGCTTCCAGTCTTCCAATCGGATTAAGACATTCATATCTTTATACATTTCTTTCTGTAGTTGCATATGATTACTAGCGAGCCAGTTGTCAAAGCCAATATAGTCTAAACTATTTTGATATTCAGTTACGGCTCTTTCGAAGGGATTTCTTACTACCCCTATCTTAACCTTATTTGATACCAGAAATAAACTCTGACTCACGACTAAGCTCCCTTGCTAATGCTTTACAATCTTCGATTGTATGTTTCTTTCTAACTGGAGACAGTTCCATACTATCTAACTCATCTAACTTATCAAGTAAAGCTTTTAATTTAATGGCACAGTCGATTCTATTGTGTGTCATTTGAAGTTCCTTTTTAAAGATTCTAATTTATCTTCAAGTTCTGCTAATTTACCTATCTCTTGGTCTAAAGTTTCAATAATATCTCCGTGTTCTGCTAGTCCAACATGTGAACCTAACAACACTTCTATATTTATTTTGTGTGCCTCTATACCACCTTCATAAAATTTTATAAGTGCATTAACTAATCTTTCTCTATAATTGCTCATCCTAATAATCCTAATACAAAGTTCCTAATGAACCTTTCTCTATGTTTGCCGATATCCAAAGCGGCAATCAGTAATAACGGAGTCAAGGGCAATGCCATTGCTGACACTGACACTATGACTAATTTTTTATGCCTAAGGACAGGATTGGTTTTGTCTGTAAGATATGCTACTTTAAATGCTGGTATTACCAACTGCCAAATAACTATCGCCCAGCCAGATAACCAAAAGGCTATTAATATATCCATGCTGTTTCCTTATGCTCATTTTATTGAGTGCTTTACAAATATTGTTGTAAATGTTTTAAACTTCCCATATCATATGCTGCCAAACAATATTGTTTACCAGCCCACGGTAGATGGGGGAAGTAAGTATCTTTTAAGTCGTCTTGTGTACACTCTACCGTACACACTAGATAGACTTTGAAACCTCTTTCTTCTGCGAGTTCAGGTCTCAATTCTCGTTCTACTATCGCAGGATAGTTTTGTCTGATTGCCCAAACTTTTTCTTTAGGTTCAAACTGCTCTGCTACACACTGTTCTGGTAGTATAGCACTTCTTCTTCCCTCATAGTCAGTCATGGAGAGTTTCTGAGGCACTCCTAGTCTTTCTATGATTCCTTTAATAAACGCAGGACTTCTATATAGCGATTTAGCTATATCAGACATATTAAAACCTTCAAGGTACATCTGTACTGTGGTTTGTATTTCCTGTTTATTAGCACCTTTTCCTTTGTTCTGAGCTTTTCGTCTAGCTCTAAAGTCTAAGGTTTCTTTATGTTCAGTAATAATTTTATTAAGTCTAGTGGTGTTATACGCTATGTTTAATATACCACAGGCTTCTTTCTTAGTTATAGGTTTCTCGCCTTCAAGTAATTCGATTACTTTACTTATATTCGTTTCCGATAAGTTCTCGTGCTTTTTTATTCTCAATTTCTACCCCTAGTAATATGATTGCATAATGCAGAATCTTTAATAAGTCCTGCTCGTTTCTTCCATCTTTCTTTCCATAGCGTTGTGCATACTTTATGATATTTCCTAAGCAAAAGCCTTCGCCATGACCAGCATCGAAGATGAACTCGGTTGACTGGATTTTATTCATACTATAGTGTTGACCATAGGTTCCTTGGATGTGTTTCGTTAGGAGTTCGATAACTTCTTCTTCATTAAATTTTGTTTGTGTCCATTCTATCATTTACTTCTCCGTTGCGAAAAATCCCACTTGAACTAATCTTCCATTATCTTTAGTAGTTCCGAAAGATGCGTTAAGTGGTGCATGCCAATAATCTGCTGGGTATAATACACATCTATTGTATACATTCCCAACGTAAGTGTGAAGCTCCCAATCTTCATGGTTGCTTTTCCACTCTCCTTTAAAGCCAGCATTTCTATCTATCTTTAAATCATCTGACTTTGTAATTAACTGTGTCTTTTTATTTCTAAAAAGTGCTGTACCTGTGTCGATTGAGGCTTTGGGTTGTAAATAAATTACAGCAGCCCAAGCTGCACCATCAACACTCTTTGTTGTTCGTTCTAAATATCCAGAGCAGTCGTGATGAATCCAGTTAAGAAATTCATTATCTTTCTTTAAGCCAAGAGTAAATGCTCCATTGGAGTTTTTGTTTGGAAAGTAAGTTATATTCTTCCCAATAGTTTTCTCAAACTTATTCCTAATGAAAGTTCTATTCTCACTTGAAAAAGTAGATATAGTTCTATCCCCAGGAAATGCCATCTTCTTACCTCTACGACCTGGGTAGTAGTACATTCTTAGTGCCTGTTCTCTTACCTCGTCTGGGTTTGGGTAGAAGTTATCAACTATGTGAATTGTCATGCTTTGCAAGTTCTTCTAATACTTCTAGTCCGCCCTCTAACTTAGCTAGATACTCTTGTTTCTTTGCTAGTTGAGCTTTCAAATTAACGATGTCATTTTCTACACCATTCATTTGTGCTTCTAAGTTTTGCTTTAATACTTGACTGTGTTCCATTGTTTCCATTGTTGGTTCTTTTACTCCTATCAATTGGTCTAAAAAGTTTGTTTTAGTGCTTTTTGCCATTTAATCTTACTCCGTTTAGCATTTGGTATTCATCCCCGTTGCTCTTTCTGACCACTATTGGTCGTTTTAGTACTTGAAACTGCGAGTACTCTAATAATTTCTTATTGATTTCTTCGTCTGATGTTCCTTCTTTAAACATTAGGACTCCTTTGCCCAGTTTAACTTTTATCATACTCTGGTTATCCTCTTATCATAGTCAGCGTAATCTTCATTCCACCAACTAGGCTTATCTCTGTATTTCCACTCAGCAAAGGTTGCTTTGTCTAAGTGATAATAATCTCGATACGATTGTATAACATCATCTTCGTTTTTCAACTCATCAGGCATAGCCATAAGAAAAGGAGTCTGTCCTAGTCTAGGCATATTCTTTGGTTCAGGTAGTTTATTTACTACTTCTACGATAGATTTATGCTGTTTTCCATAACGATAGTGGTACTCATCGTTGAGCGCGTTAGCGTAACAATGAGCCCACTCAAAGTTATCCAAGCTCGACCTTACCCATATAGTACAAGGATGATTATACATCATTGGTAAGTATGGTGTGAGAGGTCGTTCTTCCATAGGAAGATGTTTTATCTTGGCTTTCTCACTATTTAGTACTTCTCGTTCGTCCTTGTCAAGCGCACGAGGTACAAAGCCTAGTACTTCGTCAACCCATATAGCGGTACACAAAAGTTGCGCTGCCTCGAGAGGCATTTTCACGATGTGTTTGTCGACGTGGTACTCGGCACATTTGTCTAAGTCTTGGTCTAGATAGAATAAATTCATACTATTTCCAGCACTTGTAGACACCACATAAGCCGTCTGCGTTTTCTGTAGTTCCACAGTATTTGCAAGGCTTATCTGATTTGTTTGGTTTATGTTTTGTTTCTGTAATCTTAATCATACATATATTATACAGAAAGTCTCAGCATTTGTCAAGAATTAATTTGAGTTAATCTTATCTTTAGCTGTTCCAGCGTATAGTCCAAACCATGCTGCACCTGCACCTACAATCACAGAAATTAATCCTGATTGTTCAAGCGTTGGGTCTGGTAAATCCATAAACCACATTGTTGCATAATAAAGCAGGAAGATGTAAACTGATAAAAAAGCACGAGGGAAGATTCTCCAAGCGTCAATCATATTCGATAAGAATATCCAACGCTGCCAAGGATTATCTGGCTCTTTGTTTGCTTCCATTTCTACAATCTTAGCTTTAAGATTACTATTTTCAGTTACCAACTCCATAAACTTACTTAAGTCTATTTCTACTTCGTTCCTCGACATATCGCCTGAGAACTGATTATTATCATTTGCCATATATTTCTCCTGGCTCCCAATTATACCACCTATTTCTTCTATCCCCGAAAGGACCACCGCAAGCCGAAGCTTCACGGAAGTGAAAACTAATGGATATTCTTGGGCTTAGCGTATCTACCTTATGATACTGCCTAGTAGGTATATACAATAAGTCTCCGTCATCTAACTCTAAAATCTCTTTCAATTTAGGAGTATGTTTTTTAGGACGCATTTCTTTATCCTCATGAGCAAAGTCCTCATACATATACCATCTTACTTTTCCACTTACATGAAAAAGAAAATTGTCTGTAGAATCTGCATGAATAGGAAAACACTTAGCGTCTTTTTGATTAGAACAATATATGTTAGTTTGTCCTATGCCATAATGTTTTTCAAACTCTCTAGTCTGATTCCACAATGTTTTGTTTAAAAACTCAGAAAGTGTAACAATAAAGCTACTTCCTCCTCTCCAAAGTTCTAGTAATTCTTCTCTACTTTTCTTTTCTTTTGATTTTTTCTTGCACCACTTGCCGCCGTCTGGTAATACTACTTGTAGTTGAGGTGTCCTATCCCATGCTTGTATATTGTACTGATTTAGATAGTTATCTAATTCTTCCCAACTAAAATGATTTGCAAAGATATTTTCTTTAGACTTAATCACAAAATGCTTCTTACCTTTGTATTCTGCATAAAAGCGTTCAAGTCCAATAGGTTGTAATAATTTATCTAAAGGAATACTACTATCCATGTTTTTTCATTTGCCTTATTATATTAGCGTACTCCCACCATACTTCCATTAAGTCCTGTCTCCAATGAGGAGCCTTAGCATAGCAGTTATACCTTGGATGCCATGGTTGATAACTAAGTCCTGTTAAATGTAGTTGCCACATAAAGTCTTTATGCATTTGAGGTTTTGACCAAAAATCTTTCATATGTTGTTCAGGCACTACTACTGCTGGGTCTACTCCATCAAAACAATTCCATCTTGAATCTATTGGCATTATATATTCTTTTGACTCTTGTTTATAGGGCATATTTAACTTTTCCCCAAATTCCCACTTATAACTTTTACTCGTTTTTGCACTCCATTCTTCCATATCTTTTATACTATCCATATATGGTTTTGCCTTCTCGCAATCGAATAGAATTACACTATCACACCACCAACCTCTTGGTACACCTAGTTTAGCCCCTTTCTTTCCATTATCTTGCTGAGCATCCCATACCATTCCAAAAGGTTTACCTTCTAGGTCAATATTAAACAAGTGAGTGAGGTCTCTAAAGTTTATCATGTCTACATCTGTATACAAGGCTCTGCCTTCAAAATTACACAGTTCTGGTATTGCATATCTAAAACAAGTAAATGGAGTTCCCCAGTACCTTCTGTCCCAGTTTGGGAACATTGATGGTCGTAAGAATGTTATTTCTATTTCTTGTTCAGGTGGTAAATTTTTATAAATAGAATAAAGATAGACCTGTTCTGCTAAATAGTCTTCTGTTTCACTTGTACCTATAAATAGTCTAATCGTATCTGACATATAATATCTTTGCTCCTATTGCTGCGTGAATACTATGAAAGAACATATTACCAATACAAAAACCTGTATCACAATACAAGGCATTGTTAGTTATGTGATGTCTTTTCCAATCAAATTGTTCATAGTTTGGTACATCTAAAGTTTGTTCTAAGTTATGTTTATCTTTTCCAACCACTACTGAAGTATGTTTCTTGTTTAAAGAAAATATTTGCACTATACCTTTAACTGGTACTTGTATACATCTCTCCCTTGCATGCAGAGCAACAACCTTAGTAGGTACTCTCTCTGGATGAACTGGATGTTCAAGTAATTCTAAAAATTTATCCTGATGATTATACCACTTAGGATAAGTACATATATAGTCGTCTAGTTTGGGATGTTTGCGATGCAATGGTACTGCATGCCAAAAAGGAAAAGCTGTATCTCTCATGTCCAGAGGAAAATCTAGTATATCAAGAGCAATTTCCTTTACTTCATTATTAAGCTCTGTGTTCATTTTAATATGGTGCTCCTGCACCTCTAAAGAATCCTACTATAATATCTCTTTTTCCTGATATTAGTGGTCTAGATTCGTGTTCATGTATTGATGTAAATATTGTAAGAGAGCCTTTCTCTCTAATCGTAGGGAAAGAGTGTCTAAATGTTTCTCTTTGTTTTAAGAAATCAGGGGGACACTTGCTGTCAATAAATACATCGGGAGTAGTATAACTCTCGACTATTTCTAAATCGCCGCCCTCATACTCATGACTATCACTTAGCTGAATACTAAGACTTATCTTTCTAGTAGTCATTCCTGTATGGATTTCTTTCAACCCAGGTCTGTAGTCTCTATGGGCTCTGAAGTGCATTCCTGGTTCGTCATATCGAACCATATTTATTTCGTGCATCTTCCTTTCGTCATAGAGATGAAACTTGTATGTATTCTTATTATATAAGTCTACTGCTTTCTTTAATTTATCGTAGAATGGAAACTCTATCCCACTCCTCTTTTTGCACTTGCGTATTTTGGAGTTATAACCACTCCATCGTGTTGCTGCCAAAGGCCACTTTCTATGCTTGTTTATCTCATAAAGCTGAGTTATTTCTTCATCAGATAAAAAATTAGGTATATGCCCTACTATATCGTGTTCTTTGTGTACGCTAACCTGTAATTTCATTCACTTGCTTCTCTAGTTTTTCTATTCTTTCTACTAAAGCGTGATAACCATCGAAGCCTTCAATACCACACTTGGGATGAGCCCAATGCTCTAGAGCAGCTACTCTATCTTCAAGGTGTTCACACCAATCTTCATTTTCTTCAAATCTGTTCTGTATTACAGGATTAGTTTCTAATATATCATTGCCTTGTTGCATGATGCGAAAGATTCTCCACTTTCTCCAGATTTTAGTGAACACTATTAACAAACGCACAGGCTTCTTCCCATGCTTTCTTATTGGTACTAGGTATTGCTAACTCTAATACGCATCTTGGTTTTTTATTATAGTTTCT
>CESM01019577.1_pt1 | contig 18013 bp, 15 predicted proteins | sample 361421 | NCBI WGS metagenome assembly CESM01 (sample SAMEA2622219, study PRJEB7988) | marine metagenome | isolation source: saline water (ENVO:00002010), including | reverse complement strand
GGATATAAAACGACCTACTTAAATTCTGGATCCGACAAAGTAGAACTAGTCGTTAACAAAAATGACGCACTTTATAAATTAAAACGCTGGGAACATTATATTTCGAACAGAACCGATTATTACCCCAAGGTTTCTATGGAGGCCGTTATCCTGGGACGTAAGTTTATCCAAAATATCGAAACACCCTGTATAATGGAGTGGCATCACATGGTAGAAGCAAGAAACAACGATTTAGCTTCTGATATCATTTATTTTAAGAATAAACCATACAAAAACTTAGTAAGTCATATGTGTTTAGGAGAGTTATCAAATACACGCAAAAAGTATTTTATACACGGTATAGTTGAAAATCCAGAAAATGTTCTCCACGAATTCAGCATTCACGGGTTTTTATACAGACTCCAGAGAAATGGCTACAGAAGAACACCGTCCATTAATATCGACATTTCCAATCTAAAAAACTGGTGCTACGGAATATACTATTTTTCTTTAACCAGGGACTTCGAAAAAAAGTCTTAACATATTAATAAAAACCACCCATGATTTCCAACTGCAAAATCGCACAAATCATCTTTTGTACTCAAATCATCATGATGCTATCTTGCAACCAGCTTCCCGAACTTAAATCATTCACTGATCTACTCACAAAATCACAACTTAACATTTTCAATAAAATTAAAAGAACTAGACTCCTCGTATACCTATACGGAGGTATGTTCGGAGCTATTCTCGCCAAATTACTCACCGACGATTTCTGCGGCCAAGCTCTCATCATTATGACCATACAAACCACATTCTATTTCAATTACCCATGGATTGAATTCATGGCTAACTATCTCGACACCCCACAACAACAGGACGCTTGGGTAAATCTTAATAACAAAATAGGACGCATATACGCCTACTCTCTTTTAGTAGGTGGAATTTCAACCCTGGCCAGCATCTACATGTTCTAATCTTAAACAAAAAAAATAGCTCATTGAACGTAATAAGCTATTTTTATTTGTTTTATTTGTTTTCAATCGTCAAAGGCCCCCTGAAAATCACCACTCACATTCGAAACCACCAACATCTCATCCTCCGCGTCCCTCTCCTCCTGCGTCTTCATTCGCCACCCACCCCAACACTCTGCGTGCTTTGTACCATCGCACGGCCTATTGTAGGCTGTCAGCTTAAATTCCTTTGGGCTATACTGCTTTGATCCGTAAAAGGGACCCAATCCACCTCTTTGACTGACGTCTTCTATCAGGTCTTTTACTTTATGTTTGTAAAGCGCCTTGATGTCATCGTTCATGTACGCCTTGAGATGTCTGAAAAATAGAACGCCTTGAGGGTCTGCAACGCAATTCTCGCTAATCCACGGTTTAATCACGTCTATGTTATTCGTAAAATCGTCAAACATATTCATCATCACCTTACTTTTTGGGTGTTTCTTACCCCTTCCCACCATCTTCTTGCCACCTGGTGCAATTAACTCTTCACCAGCCGCTGTATTAAAAGCCACATAATACTCCAACAACTGGTGCATAATCGGCAACTTCCAATCCACTATCTTTTTATTCAACTCCGGATCCCTTGGCTGAACATCTATACCTTTCCACTTGGGATCTTCCGTATCCTCCACAAACTTTGCCAAAAACGGAAAAAACTTAAATCTCCGCAACACTCCACCATCCGTCGAATCTGGAAACGGTATCTCATTCGTCAAAACAATCGGCTTCGCTTGAGATACAAACGTCTGATTTGTACCATACAATTCTCTCGCTGATATCTGATCTCCACCCGTCATCCTCTTAACAAAACCCATCTTAAACGTTCCATTCTTTCCCACTTGAGGCTCATCGAAAAATGCCAACCGAAGACCCTTCAACGACATCATCGCACTATTAGCTTGATGGGCTCCTGGCTCAGTTTGCGTAAGAAGTTGAGGGCTACACGTCCCGCAATAATCGCCGAATACTTGCGTTATAATGTCTTTGAACTTTGACTTTCCATTTGCTCCGTTTTGGTATTTACTTATACCTGTCCATATATATATCTCCTCGTTGTTTATAGAACCATCCAAACACGTTGCCAAAAAAAATCTAACCGCCTCCCGCTCCTCGTCATCTGGAAATACCTCCTTCAAATACTTATTCCAGTTCTTAAGATGTCGCACATAAGCCTTGCGTTTATCTGCGCAGGTTTTATTGGGGTCCATTATATCTTTTTTGCTTTCGTAGTTGTAACCGCACGATTTGCTAACAAATTCCATCTGAGGTCTGCCGTTGTCATCTTCGTATTGCTCTGGCTCCCGCAATTCGAAATCCGAAACTTCACGCCTTACTCTTTTTATTATTTTACCGTCTTCTCCAATTCTGGGAAACCCGTCGTAATCATAAACCGTTTCTATAATTGGATTCCCATTCTTATCAACTTCCGCTTTACCTTGCAAATCAATAATACCGTTGTCAAACGCAATTATCGTCGTCCTCTTATCCAGATTTTCTACAAACCCTGGTCTCGCCAAGTAAACTTCCAACGGATACCTATCCTTACCCAATCTCCCCGCTTGAGTTATAGCCTTTATTTCGTTATAAGTATCCAGTCGTGCCGAGTTAATAGCCTGAGTTTGGATCTGTTCTGGCGAAGGTTCGCCACCCTTTGCTTCATCTGAAATTTCCATGTTTTTTGCCTTTAGAATTTTTATCGTTTGGTCCAACTCTCTGTGGAAATCATTCATTATCAACTCTCCCAAACGCCTACAATTATCATCTACAACCCAATGAATACCTTCCTTGTAATACCACTGCTTTGCGTCAAACACCACCTTTTCAGAAAATAACGTCTTGATACCCTGGGCAATGCTATTATGACCAGAATCCATCCTAGAAATACAAAACATCTTGGCGTTCTCTACAGCTGCGGGACAACGCTTGCGGACGTAGTTGAAAAACATCTCTGGGTCGTGCATATGCCTCTGTGTTCCAAAATATCGCCACTGTTCTTTGAGTTTCTGCTCTGAGGCTGGATTTGTGCCCATATTGCTGAAATTCAACCAGACTTCTTCCTCTGCGCCTGCTGATTTTAATAGGCGGCCGATTTTAATCCAGTTGCTGTAATCGTCCACGTAATTTTTGTTCTTTTCTATCAACGACGTACACATATGCATCAAAACGTCATTTTGATTTGCTGATATGGGTAGTGCGTCTGGATTTTGTTTTATCGTCTCCTTCACCTTTTTGATATCTTGTGCTCGTTTTTTCTTGAGTTGGCGCATATCTACTTTAACCTTCTTCATTGTTGTGGGGACATACGTTATCATCGAATCCAATATCATCTTCTTAAACTCTCGCCTGTTATCCGTGAATTTTTTGTTCAACTTACGCTTTTTAGGTGTTTCTATTGTCGCTATGTCCCTTATTTCCTTACAGCGTGCCATATCAATACCTGGAAATTCCTCTATAACTAAAAATCGCTCATGCGGATCAGCCTTTTTTATATTCTCAGGCAATCGCATCGACTGCGCCCACGTCTTATAAACACTTGTATCCATCATATCCGGCGGATTCGAAAAAAACACCTCCTCCACCCACTTACGAAGATCATCTATACTCTCAAACGCCAACTTCTTCGCCAATATCAAATGATAACTCGATTTCTCTTTATCCCCCTTCTTCTTATCCTTCCCCGACGCATTTATTACTATAAAATCTTCGTGTGTTATACCCCCCACTTCGTTACACTGCTCCGGAAACCAGAGCTCCAATTCTTGTATCGTTCTCGTTATTAGACTTGCTTTGATACCTTGCCATTCCAAATCACTCTTCCGCTGTTGGCCTTCTCCTGGGTCCGTCTCCAAATCAAAATACAACTTTACAGGCTTGTGCGGAGCCAATACTTCGTAATAAAAACGCTCCGTTGCAGGCCTAGAAAATAGATAATTTACAAAATCTCCGTGCGGTTTTTTTGACATAAAAAAATGCTTGGCTCCATCCTCTACACCACAATCTTTTGCGATAATATGCGTGAACTCATTCTCCTTTCCCATATTTCTAAGTTCATTTGCTTGAGCACCTGTCTTGTTCCAGTATTTAGTTCTCCATTTTTGACACGCATTCCACTCTAGGTTAAAATTAGAGATGTCGTCGTACGTTGTTTCTTCTACGGCTTCGTCTGTTATTTCCATACTTCTTTCTAAAAGAGCTGTATCTCTAAATCCATTTTGTGCCATATAAATATCTTGATTTGATACGGCTTGGCCCTGTGTTTCGTTTCGTGAGTTATTCATAGTTCTAATACTTATTATAACGTAGATATTAATTGAATTTTACTATAAATTCAGTTCCTATTTCTCTAATAAACCCCGGCTTTTCTTGGGGGTTTGCCATAGAATTCTCGTGCGTCATTCCATTTTTTTTGTTTTTTATCGATGTCGCTTCATTCATCGAACGTTCTATTTCTTTCGCATTTAAAAATATATAATTTAACACGCCCTTTTCAATCGCCCACTTGAAAAAATTCATCTGCCCTATCGTCGTTGTACCTATACCTTCAATCTCCTCCCGCTTTCTTCTACAAAACGGATCAAACATTTTCTTAGAAAAAGCTCTGAGCTGATTCTTATAATCTGTATACACTGCAACATCACAACCATTGTAATTGTATCTAACACCCTTATTCTTAGAATAGTTTGTTACAAACCAATCTATAATTCGAAGAGATAGATTTGTTCTACCTTGCGTTATATCAGACAGTATCGTCATCTTTTCTATTGTATAATAATCTAATAACCTCTTTAGAAGTATATCACCTTTACTATATACATGAAAATCAGAACTCTTAGAGTCTATTGGTAAATCCATCGTCTCTTGATGAATTTAACAATATATTCTTTAAATAATTAAACTGTAATTTACCATTATTTTAAATAAATACCAAATACTCTCTCAATACATAAAATCCCACCGCAAATACCACCGCTAACATAACCTTTGTCAAATTTGCCCCCGATGTAATACTAACAGGCAAATATTTTACCATCGTACTTATTACATCATCGTTCTGTATCAACCATATTACAAATATCAATAGGGCATACTCCCTCATCGGGATATTTTGTAAATTTGTTATCAACTTTGGCATATCAAAAGTTTCAGTGCTTTCCAGTAGAGGCTTTTCTTTCTGTTGCTGTGGCTGTTGCTGTGGCTGTTGCTGTGGCTGTTGCTGGGTATAATAATTATTTAACCCAGAATCTCCTTGGTAATTTGTAGGAGGTGGTGGGGGTGTATAAGTACGGTCCGATATTTCAAGCCCTCTGCATAAACCTGGTTCTTGAGGAACATTAGAAGGGAATTGCGGACAATTGGTATTATTTCCCTCTGCGGATGGAATTAAGTCGGAAAGTGGGGTACTGAATTGGCCGTCCATATTAGGTTGTTATTATTTACTAGCAATATTTATTTATAATTTGAAACGAATAACTTACCTATATTTATTCAATATTGCCATTATGTTTGTCCTTATAATTTCAACCTTTTTACCAGCTTGAACTGCTCCTAAAGTTCTCGCCATGGTTTTCAACTTCTCACCCTTTATTTGAGATATTCCACCTGCCGCTTTTATTTCCTTCTTCGCCATCATTACTTTTACCGGCGATGGAGAACCTTTTCTCCTTTTCACCGGAGCAGGCGCTGCCTTCTTCGGCGATTCAACTTTCTTAACCGAAGACACTTTGCTCGCTTTGCTCGCTTTGCTCGATTTGCTCGCTTTGCTCGATTTGCTCGATGACGTCTTTGAAGGCAAGGAACTACTGCTCACGCTACTTGATTTGCTGGCTTTTTTGCAAAACTTTGAATACAACGCCACCACGGTTTCAGTATCCAGGTGTTTCTTCACCTTTTCTTTGGACAACTTAGTGCGCTTCATTACATTCTCCTTCAATGTTGCCTTTGTTACGCTTTCGCAACTCTTAACCAATGAAAATACTTCCTTGAGGTATGCTTCTGCGGCTGCAAGCACTTTTATCCTTGACTTTGAAGAGGACTTAGTCTGACTACGGCTCGCTTGTTTTTTGGCTTGAGCCTTCTTCTTCTCTATCTTGGCTTTCATCGTTTCTACTGATTTCTTGGGGGATGGTTTCTTTGTTTTTCGTGGAGATGCTCCGCTTTTTCTCGATTTCCACGATATGCTACTTCCTGGAGATCTTCCTTCCATTCTCTTTTTTACCGAAGAAATTAAAGCGCACAGATTATTAAATTCCGCTTTTGGTGGAAATGTTTTGAATTGTTCCACTTGGTTTATCAAACCTACTTTTATTAAAGCTTCACGCATGCGTTCAATCGTGTATTTACTACCTTTTCCTTTCAAACACTTCTTCTTATTGAACTTCATTATGTATTTTTTAGCCGACGACGGGGTTTTCACGCTTGACTGCGACTTACTTTTTGAACTAGACGATATCGTGCTTTCTCCTCCAGCTCCATCTGGACTAGTATCCTCTTTTTGAAAAGAAGCATATATGAAGGGGTCCATATTAGTGCTTTCTATCAATTCTTCCGTTGTAAATGTATTTAATATGATCTCCATCATTTTTTCCGTCGGTAAATCTTTATAATCAGATTCCGTCGGCAATTTTCCTTTTGCGAGTTTGGGGGTTGCCATTTATTTAAACGCAAGATTTTTATTTAATCCTTTCAAAATAACCTATAAAGGAATAGGCAGACTGTTTCTCAACAACCTCTGCTGCTCTTCGTATATTTCCTTCCTCAAATAATCATCCGATAAATTCATCAACTGCTCTTCATGTTCTATTCCATATATTTCATACTTATATATCAAATCTCTCACCAACTTTTCGTGAGGTGTCTTATACTGCTTCTTCATTACTACATTTTTAGCCTTCTTCCGCAGTTCTGCTATCGAACCCTTATAAATAGCATTGCCTTCCCTATCTTTAACCTTTGCTGTTCTATTATTGGAATTTATAAACGACTGAAGGCGTCTCTTCAATTCCCCCGTCTTTATCATACGAGATATCTCTGGTATTAATATGTTATTTCTATACAAATTCATAAGATGATCTTTCGCTTCTTTAGACCCCACTTCACTCAACAATGTATTTTGCGATTTATTACATTTTATCGTCTCCTTTATTACCAACCCACTTTCAACGCCTTTCAATGAATTCCTTTCCATTTTCAACAATCCCGTCTTTTTACTTTGACCCAATTCTCTAAAAATAAACTCACCTTCTCTTTCCATATTATTCATATACCCATTCACATTCAATATCATATCTTTCTTACTTATACTATTTACTCCCACATCTTCTCTCGCATAAGATATATCCGTAGACGGATCCAAATAAGTCAATACATATTTTATATCTTCACCCCCCGAACCACCTAAATAATCTGGCTCATATATTTCATCCAATCTAACCAAATTACCATACCTATTTATACCACAATCTACTGCCGATTCTTTCAATAAATTCTGAAACGTATGAGTCAACCTCAACTTCTCCGACGCTTTTCCATACATATACTGCTCTATCGTACGCTGCTCAAAAGAACGCATCAAATCACCGCCTGCATTCAACCTCTTCAGCTCCCTTACTATATCTGGCTGATCCTCTATCCCGCTACTATACGCCGACATATGCTTATATATAACAACGCTTCTATCTTCGGGCGGCAACGCCTTGTGACTACAATTACGAACAGCTCTAGCAGCTATTTGCTGAATACGGGCTTCATTCCACCACGGGTCTGTTATGTGTACTTGTCTTACGTTTTTAAAGCTAACGCCTTCCATAATTGAACGTGTTCCTAATATAACTTTAATTATGCTGCCGTCTTTGTTGTTTTCGCTGTTGAATAAATCCTGAAGAATTGATGCGTAGTCTTGACCTTTCTTTCCGCCCGCTGTTTCTGACGACCAAACGGCGTATCTCAGTTTATTTTTATCCGACTTTCTCGTCATATTCGGTGTCCATCTTTCCCATTTAAGTCCGCTCAAAATTCGGGCCATGGCGTTTATTCCGTAATCCAAAAAATTGCTAAATATAAATACGGGGCCTTTTGAGTTGAGTGTCAACCTTATTATATTTGCGTACTTTTCGCTAAATCTTGATAAATGACTCAAGGTCTCGCCTAATGTCGAAGAACCGTTATATTTAGACTGTATTTCTCTCTGTAGATTTTCCAATCCAATCGCTACTATTTCAGCTTTTGTCTTCATTGCCACTGATTCCCCAGGATCCATGTAAGCCTGCTTTCCCGCCTTTGTATCCAACAACTTCCTCATTTCTTCGTCAACGCCAGGCAATGCTACATTGCAATACATCTGAGAAAGCATAAATACATTCATCGACTCCTTCTTATCATCGCCATTATCCTCGTCCATCAAATTCAATACCATTTCTGGGTTCTGCTTATCCCTAACCGCCTTTTGCAATTCTCCCATTAACACCTTCTTATAAGCACTCTCTTGATATCCAGCCATTCTATGCTCCATATTCACTATGGTCTTAAAGGGAAACGCTCTGGGATTTCCTCCGCTATAATAACTTACATAACCTGCGCAAAGATATCTAAACAAATCCTCGTTTTTAGAACCCTTCGGCACTCCGCTTTTGCTCTTCTTTACAAAAAGTTTCTCGAAATTATCCTTTATCCCCGGGAATGGTATTCGTGGCCTCAATAGATTTATCGTTAGCGCCACTTCAAACGGCTTATCATATATAGGCGTCGCTGTTAATAAAGCTACTTTCAAATCTGGACTGCTATGGTATTTTAACCCATAAAGCAACTTTTGGTAACTCGTTCCCTTCTCACTCACTAAACGCTGAATCTCGTCTATTATCAACAACGTATTCTTCTTTCTCAACGGATTTTCCTTATTCTTATCGAATATCTCACCTTCCACGTACGTACCGTCCGCTTGATTCTTCTTAATCAAAAGATTCAAAAATCGCTGATGACTTATTATTTCATACGTCTTAATCAATCGACCTTCTAATCGCTTCTTCTTATCATTATCCAACCAACGCTGCTTCGTCTTATTTGCCTTCTCCAACTTTACATACTCCTGCGTTTTACCTTCTTTTTTCAATATCTCCATCATACGCTTTTCATTCGCCCTTATTTCCCGCGTCTTTATTCCCACATTTTCATTCTCCCTCATTGCCCCGTAATTTTGCGCTATACCATTTATTAACACCTGCCTCGGCCCCCAACTTGTTATCTCCTTTTTCCACGTTTCTATAAGAGCCAACGGCAAAACAACTATAACTCTCGATATACTTCTACCTCCTCCTAATAAATCATAATTGGAACCCTTAGATACTGTGCTACCAGAAGACGGTGGTTTTATCATTTTTTGGCCTGTATGTCTTGCTTTTAAGGCTTCCCCCAGTATTATGCCTGTTATTGTTTTTCCTGATCCCAGACCGTGATATATAAGTATTCCTTTTGTGGGATTTTCTGGACGCATAAAATCTGCGATGAATTTTTGCTGAGGGGATAGTTTTTTGGTTCTTTTATTGCATAGTGTATCTTCATTTTGATTAATGTAGTCTTTGGAAAATGAATAACCTGTTCCCTTGTACGTTTTATTTATAGACTTTAACAGGTCTTTAGGCTTTATTCTAGGATTAAACGACAAAATATTTGTTTTTGCCATAGAAGTATCTTTTGGATTTATCTTCATACGTGGAGCATTCCAATTATTTAAAACGGGACCACTTGGAACCCCCTTTTCATCTTTAAATTGAATTCTGGGCATTTTTAATTATTACACAAGATTTTCTTTGCCGACCTTGTTTTTAAAAACCTAATCACTGCCGTCTTTACTTCATCCTTATCGAACTTATCCTTTACACACTTTACAGCCAATTTTCTTTCCGCTATTACCAATTTTTCGAACAACTTCTGGGCTTCCGAACTTTCGCTTTTATTCGGCATCTTAATTATACACACCATTTATTCCATTCGTCCCAAAACGAATTTAATTCACATGTATAATTAATATGCTTCCAATTCCCAATAACCCTTTCTCATTCAAAAAAATTAACGAGGCTCTCCCCACTTTCCCAATCACAGACCGCACCCAATCGCTTAGATCATCCCCCAGTTTCAGGGGCCGTTCCCCAACTCGAAACTCAAACGCCAGATCAAGATCAAGATCAAGATCAAGATCAAGAGATAAATACGCCATTATACCAATTAATAAACCCATCAATTATACATCTCCATTAAATAACATCATTAGACCCACCCCAATAAGACCTTGCCGCAGAAATCCAAGTTTTCACAGCTTGGAATACGCCAGAGACCTCCAGATTTTAGATAGTTTAGGTGCACCTCTCCCCATTCCTCCTTCTAAATCTACGTCTTCTCTTGATGATATAACCAACGGAATGCGTCATATCTCTTTTAATGTAGGAGCAATTGTACCTTATTACAATAACAACAGTGTTTTAAAATTATGTCAAGGTTGTAAGAGTTTTTACATCGAAAATCATAATACCATCGAAAATAACCTTCTTAAAATATAAAATATTAACGGAATAGCTATACAAAATACAATAAGTAAAAGTATTGCCATATTATCTGAAGAAATATAAGCTCTTCTTCTATCATTCTTACGTGATTTTAAGCGAGGCTCGCTCTCCGGCGGGCTAATTTGCAAAAATTCTTGATAATCGTTCTCCAGTTTTTCTTTTTTATCTTTTACTGAAGCCCTCAAGTCATCTAGTTTAGCTTGTCGTTTATTAACAGTGAATGACTCTGGTATTTCTGGTATTTCATCTAAAATAGCTTGTATTTCTTCATTACAGTGCTTTTGTCTTTCTTCTAACAAACCAGACCCAGTAATACTACCACAATCCTCATTTTTAATCGTTTCAACATTTTCTTTTATTTGTTCCAATTCTCTTCTAATAACATCGTTATTTTGCTTTATAACTTCAATGTCCAAATATTTGCCTGATATATCATCTATCGTTTCAAGAGCATTAGTATAATATTGTATATGATAACCTAGCCTTATTTTTCTCATCTTATTTGAAGGTTTCAGGTTTTGTATTTTATCGAGTTCGTAATCATACTTATTAACATCTCTAATCATATCATTAATTTCAGAAAGTTCATTATTTATGTAGTTAACATTATCCTGATATGTTGAATATTTATCTTTTACTTCAATTGTCTCTTTTTTAGCATCACCTATAATTCTTTTCAGATCACTAAAATTTGTATTATGGGTCTTAATTGTATTAATTATAGACGGATTGGACGCTACTAATTCTGAAATTATATTACCAATCTTTTGATCAATCTTTTGATTAATATCTTCACCTGAAATATCCCCTGCAAATAATACTGCTAATCCCTCATTAAATGCTTTTTCTTTCAATTCATTTACTCTCAATCCTTGCACGTATTCTAAACCATCATAATTAATACTGCCATATTCATATATATCCCCTCTCTTATTTGTGAAATTCTCCTTTTGTCTAAGAGACCCGTAATCAATTATTTTACTTGATATTATCCTTCGATTACCTCCTCCACTACAATCTACCATCCCACTAACTATATCACGTTCATACATAGAACCATTAATACCCTGCTCGCTTACTGTATTTGTTAATTCATATTCATAAGGCTCTTCATTATATAAATAACAACTTAGGCCTAATATAGCTGCGTTATACTGCGTTTCTACAATGTTACCTATTTGAAATGGTTTTTTTAATATCTCTTCTAGTTTGGTTCTTATTACATATTCACTTCTTCCATTTTTAATCATTTCAATTCCTAATTCTATCAAATTTTCGTAAGGTTTATTCCAGTCCTGTTTCTTATCTATAATGACTGGCGGAAAACTAGATGATTGATTATTTTTGATTTCATTAAGCCCTGTAATCCATTTATTATAAGTTTCTTTAGATATATTAGCCATTTCTTTTATGTTATCTATAACCAGATCTCTTATAATACTGCCTTTTTGGAATGTGAAAGTTACTTGAGTTATAATTGTATCAACCGTATCATCAAGGAAACTATTTGCTTTTTCTCTAATTATTGGCGAATTTGTTTTGTAATAATCTAATATATCTTCTGCTAATTTTACAACTTTACCAAAAAATTCTTCCGATATCAGCTTTTTATAAATGTCTTCTCTTATAATCCAACTTCGCCTATCATTACCTTCATACGTAGCATCTATTCTTTGGGCTTCAACAATAGCATCATGATTTATCTTATCTAATTCGTCTTTAAAAAAGTTTTTATCCCTAATAACCCCTTCCCACAGATTATAATGGTCTACACCATTTTCACCGGATATATCATTCCAAATATGATTCAATTTCAAATTATTTAGATTAACTGGAAAAAATGCCCATTTTCCAGAATTATTAATTCGCTCCATACGAGTACCACGTAATACATTAAATTTATCTAAAGCGACTGGCGGAAAAGTAAGTGACGGGTTATTATTTTTGATTTCATTTGTTGGTCCACTTCCACAGCATAGATTTCCAACATATTCTGGTAGAGCGGGATTAAACTCTATTTCCCATTTACCTGGCAATTCTTCTTCTGATATTCTAATCTCTTTGACAGAACCACAATTATCGTAGTCTGTGTCATTGTGGTTCTCTTCAAGCGATTTTATTTCTTTACCATCAATAAATTTGGTTGTTCTTAATTTAACGTTAACGGGTGGTAATGTAGTTTGTTGCTCGCAGTTGGGGGTCCCCCATGACGTTTCAACCCTTACGGGATGGTATTCTAATTCTCCCCATAGCGAATTTAATTTATTTTCGATAAATTCACGGGCTGTTCCAACTTCAGCTTCATGGTTAATTTTGGCGGCCTCGAGTATCAGATCATTAATTTTTCTTTGTGCTTCGGCATATGACCTCTTGAACTTTTCAAATGGACCATCTGTTTGTTTTATTAACGTGTACAAAGGTGGTAAATATATATCATCACCTCGTAACCATTCGGTTTTCCAATCTTTCAATACTTTTCTAGCTTCACCTATTGCGCAAATAAACACTTTAACGATACTTTCTTCTCCTGAAATATCTCCTAATAAATCTTGAACGTTTCCACTTAAATCTATGCTTCCACAGTTTTCGAATTTTTCCCAATCTGTTATAATATTTCCATAAAATCGCACATCAATTTCATTAAAAACAATTTTTTTTACTTCTTGTAGTCTTGACACTCTATCAGTATCCCAGACATTTTTAGAAGCTGCCTCATTAAAATACCTGTTCGCAATTATATTCGTTAATATATCAGGAACTTTTTCTGCTATTAATTTCTTGAAACTACTATATACATCTTCCTCATAAGAACTTTTTGAAAAATAGTCATATAATTTACGTTGCCACATCTCTTCAGTCCTAGGCATAGTAGCACAGCAGAGACTTTTTACGTATGCTATAGCCCCGTCTCTAAGACTACCCGGATCTGGCGTAGTTTCATTATTATTAGCTGTCCCGGTCGAATCTTTCTCGTCACAGTACTTTTGCATGTAATTATTTAGAACATCCACTAAAACAGATTTATCAAAGCTCTTATTCTCATTTAAAAAATATACTTTAACTAGCATCCAAGAAGATGGATTAATATTTAACTTATATTTATTATCTTCTGTAAAATAAAAATCTCTTACACTAAATTCTTCATTGTCTAACCATTTTTTATTAGGCTCTACCAGATTGAATTCTTTATTATTCGTATCTAGAACAACAGAGGTGAGCCGATTTTCCCCTGAAATATCATATACTTTACTAAAAGCATCTTCCTCGTCTTCGGCATCACTAACAAGATAAAATTTATGTTTGGATTCCATATCCGAATAATCTGGTACTATATAGTATTCGCCATCTCCATAAGAAGGGGGAGGTGGTGTTTGGGTAATCGGCCTAGTAGTTTCTAAAGAAAAATAACTAGTTGTTGTTCTTATCTTCATCTTTGCCACGCCCCAAAATTTATGTTTTATGTCAGGCTTGATAAGTTTATCTTTAATTACATAATAACTAATACATTCTAACAATTTATTCATCAAACGAAATTCATCACGGAAACCAACATTCCCAAATGGTTCATATAGATTTCTTAATATATTCTTTAATTCGGTATTGTTGTCATTTCCTCCATCGGTATGCAGGCTATATGTGTTAGGAGGAATTGAACAAAGTGTGCCATACTGTCTTTCGTCGTGAATCTTATTTAAAATGTTTAATACGTATTTCTTAATACCGTCGTCTAAAACATTAACTTTTGATTGAATATCATCTTGTGTGCCTGAAATATCATCAATTGTAAATTCTACTTCGCAAATATTGAAATTGGTAAAATTTTCATTTGGGTATTGCAAAAATGTTTCAGCTTTTATTTTAGAAGACTCTATATATTTTGGAGTGAATGAATTTATCAATGCAGCGTCGGTAATATTCGGATACTCTAGATGTGATGCCGTATTGCTAATTTTAGCAGTAAAACATCGACTAGTTTTAGACATCTTTACAGAATTATTAAGTAATTTATCTATACGATTTTCAATTTTTATATTTACAAGGTGTGAAGCTCCTGGAGTGTTTTTAGAAACATAATGATCATCTTTACTACTAACCGTTTCACACTTTTTATTCAAAGCGATATTAAATAAATCATCCGTTTTATTTTGAGCTGTTGGATAAAATATATGTGCCTCTTTACGTTTCGATGATGACAAAAAGCTTTCCAACTCGTTTATTTGTAACATTAATTATCTTACAAGTTGGAAATATTTTTTTTACACGTCAAGCATTCGAACAAAACTACTATCAACTAATTAGGTCTCCCTAACATAAAAAGAGAAATTTTCTTTGTTAGTGTAAGAGTTTTCCATACTATTATACCTATTAAAATACCAACAACCATTAATTTAGCCTTAACATAATAATCTAAAAGACCTAATGTCTCTTCGTCGCCAATTATTTCTTTCTTAGTAACCTCTTTTACTAACTTACCAATAAGACCGTCATTTATACTACAAGCTTCACAGACACAGTTACCAGCAGCATCGTAGCAAACATGAGCGGCGGCGAGAGGGTCATCTGGGTTGTAACCTTTGTCTTTACCTAATTGTCCAGGATCATTATAAATAATAGTATTAAAAAGCATGGTAATAACTGGTGTGAAAATACTCCTAATAAAAGTTATGAATTCCTCGCTGGTAACGAGTGTTGACAAAGCATCTTTGACTCCGCCAAATATATTGTTCAAACTATCACCAATAACGTTGGTAAATTCTTCTGGGGAGACGTCTTTGAAATTATTGCCGCTTAAATCTTTTAATTTTTGGTTTAAACTTTCAAATTTATTTCCGCTTAAATCTTCCAATATACGTTTTAAATTTGTGTAATTTTTATTTGCGTGGTTGTGAGTTGTGTTCATCCTTATTATAAGATAATATATTTTATTGTTGCCGATATATAGCTACTAATTTTTATTAATTTTTGTAACAGAGTAAGCAATTATATACCATAAAATAATTAATATATTATAATATATCCAAAACCAAAACACTACCCGTATTTTTTCATAAATTTTTTCAAAACTCCATTCATCTCCAAAATTATCTACCAAACTTTTGTTTAATTTTATTTTAATATCATCTAAGTAATCCCAGATCAAATTTGTACTACTTTTATCCAAATCATCCATTTGTTAATTAATCTATATTTTTTATTAATCTCGTTCTGGCTTAAGCAAGTTCTTTGGTCCTCCTAATTGTAACGGTTTCATAAGAAAAGCAAGCAAAAACCAACCAAATCTTATCATAAAATATGCTCCCACGATCCAAAATACAACCTGTATTTTTTGCCAAAGTATATCAATATTCCACTCTTGTCCAAAAGTTTCCTCCAATATTTCATTCACGTTATTTTTAACATTTAAATCGTCCCACATATTTCTTGCAATGCTTCTTTCGTCTCTTAAACTTCCTGATAGACGTTCGTCTGTATTTCCCTGCGTAATATCGAACTCCGTAATTTCGGGGTTTTCATATTTATTCCAAAAATGCTCCTTTTTTTCATTAGGCAATTTTAACTTTTCTTCCATTCTTTTAATTTTAAGCATATGTGTGTTTTATTAATATAAATCAAGAAAATTATCCAAAAATATACTTTATCATATTATATACCCTAAAAGTAAGAGCTCCCGCCATTAAAACTATAACCCCAATTGTTACTAACTTAAAAAAATCAACTAAAGGGTGCTTCTTATCACACGTACCTTCTTCGTAATCACAGCATCCTCCTGAATTATAATAACCTGAACACCAAGGATCATTTCTTCCAGGTAAAGGCTTTCCATCACTGTCTTTAGTTCCTAAAGTATCAGCAACAATTAAGTTTATTATTCCTTGAATATACTTTATTAAAGGGTCTAGTCCTGTATCGATGGTCATTTACTATATACAACATATTATTGTGGATATGCCAAATTATCCCATGTTGTAAAAATACGCATACAAATACCATAAAACATAGCTACTATAAATAGTACAAATAGACGCTTACATATCCATTTAGTATCCTTCCATTTTAACCCAAATAATTCATTCATTATTATGTTATATTGTCGCTCAACTTCATTCCATAATTTGTGCCACGGGTCCTCCGGTTCTTCCTTATTAGACGTCATTAATATTAAGAAAGAATTTATTTTTTTTTCAAGAATATAAAAAACTCAGAACGTTAAACATACGATTCAAAATAATTACAGCACATGCAAATACAATAGCACAAAGAATTTTACCATACCATTGATAAAAATACCCAACCGTCCCCATATTTTTACCATTTGAATCTTTCATTGTTCCGTCTTCTCTACGTTGAAATTGTATAAAGGGCGGGTTCGAAACAAATTCTATAGAATATTTCCCCTTCCACAACTTAGCAGTTGATTCACTAAAAACTATAGTTGCTGTATATTCAAAAAAGAAATCTATAATAAATATCAGAATTTTTTTTGCTATTTCACCTATCTTCGACGCCCAGTTATAACTCATAATTATATATTACGATATAACAAACATTTTATTAACTGGTTTGAATTTAAAAAAGCTCATTTTATATCTAATGAACCTTTTTAAATTTTTTAAATTTTTACAAATTAATTACCACTCAAAATAGAAACCACATTATATAATTTATATATTATACCAAAAAATAACAAAAATATGAAAATAGCCAAAAGCTTCATAAACCATTCCCATAGTCGGGTAGTATTAATGTCCAAGTCCCCTGTCATAGTTTCCAACCCCCAATCAATAACATCCATTATCCATTCATATAAATGATCTAATGGTCCACATACACCCATATCTCCTAGATGACCACCAGCATTTTCTTCCCTATCGCTACACTTATGACCAGCTGTTCTATAATCTACCCATGTGTGAGCACCTCTTGCCCCACCAAATGTTTCCTTACTTTTGCCTTTATTTACCATCTTTATTATTTAATAATATTTTTTTTTACAATTCGATACCTCTTAATTGATTCATTATTCCCATAGACGCATTTGCTAAAGATAACAAACCAGAAATAAGTAAAAGCGCTGGAATCAAACAGTAATAAAACCACAGAACAGTAGCGCTAGGTATAAACATCGCAATGAACGGTTTTAATATTTCATATAAAATCCCAAACATGATACCCATAACTTCTACAAAAGGTTGTACAATAATTGTTAAAATAGACTTCATTATACTAATAATGTCAAAATTCTTGAATGCCTCTGTTAAATCTTCTATAGGATTCCAATTTTTTAGTTTATTCGTTAGTTCCTCTAATTTAGATAGATCAACGGCATTGTTTATACCTTCAATTATCGGGTCAAACCAGCTCTCAATTTTATCGAATACGTCGCCTATTCCAAGTTGACTAAGTATCTCTTTTGGATCGGGTATATCTATAGTAAACAGACCGAGAATATTTAAACCTCTAGCAAAA
>CESM01092950.1_pt1 | contig 18021 bp, 13 predicted proteins | sample 361421 | NCBI WGS metagenome assembly CESM01 (sample SAMEA2622219, study PRJEB7988) | marine metagenome | isolation source: saline water (ENVO:00002010), including | reverse complement strand
TTTTTTTATGGCTGCCTCGATTTTGAGGAAGATATAAATATAGTTGCACCCAATGTTACTTCTAAAGAACTAGAAATAGCATCAAAAAGAACCGGAATAATATTCCCCGAACGAACCACCGGTTTAGGCTATTTTTTTCAGGGATCAGGCATCGATGATGCATTAGCACTGAAAATTATGATTCCAGAAGATAAGAAGCAATTTTTCATGGAAAATGAAATTTTCAAGTCAGGAGAAAATTCAAAACCATCAATTCAAATTGGACGCAGTAAGTCATGGTGGAAACTAGATGACATTATTGAACGGATAGACCGAACTAAAGAACTGCCAAAAGGCCGTTTCGTGGAATGCTCTATCGGCCAAGAGGATTCCAATTGGATTGCCTACATTTCCTGGATGGAAACATAGGCCACTACTAATAGCATTCAATTAAATCCAATAGAATGCAGCTAATAAATTATTCAACTCCCTGCAGTTTGAAGTTCCTTGACGAAACGCGATGTTCTTTCGCAAGCAACCTTGATTTGTTCGAACCCTGCAGCAAAACAACATCGAAGAAAACCTTCACCTGAAGCCCCAAACGCATTTCCAGGAACACAGGCTACTCCCTCCTGCTGCACAAGTTTTGAAGCAAACTCATTTGAGGTTAAGCCTGTCGACTGCACACTTGGAAACGCATAAAAAGAGCCACGCGGCAAATGACAATCCAACCCCATTTCATTATAAGCAGATACAATATAATTTCTCCTAAGTCGAAATTCATCCTTCATCTCTTCAGCAGGACCAGCACCATTTTCGAGTGCCTCAATGGCAGCATCCTGACTGATAATACTAGCGCAAAGCATGGAATACTGGTGAATACGCATCATTGCATCAATCAATTCAGGCGGTCCACAGGCATAACCGATTCGAAATCCAGTCATCGCATAAGCCTTAGAGAAACCGTGCAGAAATATAGTGCGCTCTGCCATACCAGGTAGTGCAGCAATACTTACATGCTCTCCTTCAAAAGTAAGCTCGGAATATATTTCATCAGTAATAACCAGCAAATTGTGCTTTTTAACCAGGTCAACAATCCTTTCCAAGGCATCATAAGTCATCGTACCACCAGTCGGATTAGTAGGAAAATTAAGAACCAAAGCCTTGGACTGCGGAGTAATAACTTGCTCAATCGCTTCTGCCGTAACCGCGAAATCATTTTCTGCCAAACATGGCACGGGCACCGGAACCCCATGCGCCAAAGAAATTCCGGGAGCGTAACTCACATAACAAGGTTCATGGTAAATAATTTCGTCACCCGGATTAATTATAGCTCGAAGCGCAAGATCTAAAGCCTCACTTACCCCTACACTAATCAGTATCTGAGACTTAGCATGATATCGAATACCAAAACTTTCGCTAACATATCGACTAATAACCTCACGTAACTTTGGCAGGCCTAAATTAGAAGTATAACTGGTACGACCTCGTTCAAGCGCATAAATTGCGGCCTCTCTAATGTGCCAAGGTGTAACAAAATCAGGCTCACCAACCCCAAGAGAAATAATATCCTTACGGCCTTGAACAAGTTCAAAGAACTCACGGATCCCCGAACGCGTCATGCGCTGCACCTGCTGAGCGACCAATTCGCCGGACTTAAAATCTTTGGACATTATTAGAGTTAAGCCGCAGCTTTTTTCTGTCGACGATGAATGATGGGTTGTGATTGGCCTAGTGCAACTTTCTCGTCGATCTTGACAGACGTAATATCGTCTGAATCCGGTATTTCATACATGGTTTCGAGCATCAACTTCTCCATCAAACTTCGAAGGCCTCGAGCCCCTGTTCCTCGTTTGATTGCGGCATGAGCTAATTCCTTCAAAGCACCGTTTGTAATAGTCAATTTCACACCGTCTATCTCAAGCAACTTAGAGTATTGTTTAATTAGCGCATTCTTAGGCTCAGTCATAACTCGCACAAGTTGATCTTGGTTGAGCTCCTGAAGTGCTGTGTGAACCGGCAAACGGCCAATAAATTCAGGTATAAAACCATAACCAAGCAAATCCTCCGGTTCAACGTAACTCAATATATTCTTCTGTTCGAAACTCTCATTCGAGTTTTTCGTTTTACTATCGCCAGCAAACCCGAGCACATGTTTACCAATACGACGCTCAACAACTTTATCAAGATCAACAAAAGCACCCCCACAAATAAACAAGACATTGGTTGTGTCCAACTTAATATACTCTTGCTGTGGATGCTTTCTACCACCCTGCGGAGGCACGTTACATACTGCTCCCTCAAGGATCTTTAGCAGACCCTGCTGCACCCCTTCTCCTGAAACATCTCGCGTAATAGAAACGTTCTCAGTTCGGCGAGTGATCTTGTCAATTTCATCAACATAGATAATGCCAATTTGGGCACGCTTTACGTCATAATTTGCAGCCTGTAAAAGCCGTAGTATTATATTTTCTACATCATCACCAACATAACCGGCTTCAGTTAGCGTTGTAGCATCAGCTATAGCAAAGGGAACATCCAGCATACTCGCCAGTGTTCGAGCTAATAAAGTCTTTCCGCACCCAGTTGGTCCAAGTAATAGAATATTGCTTTTTTCTATCTCGATCTCATTTTCAGTATCAGCGCCGGTAGAGATAATCTTACCATCACCTTCAGTCTTAACTGTAAGACCAGACTGAATACGCTTGTAATGATTGTGAACCGCAACCGCCAACGTTTTCTTCGCATCATCCTGACCAATGCAGTGCCGATCTAATTCAGCTTTTATCTGCCTCGGCTTTGGCACTTTCAATTTTATGGCCTTTTTCTTCTCCTGATCCTGAAGTTCTTTATCTAAAACATTTTTACAAACCAGAATGCAATTATCACAAATATAAACACCTGGCCCGGCAATAAGTTTTCGAACTTCTGCGTGCGACTTACCGCAGAAACTGCAAAGAGTAATTTGGTTCGGACGGGCCATTAAAATGAAAGATTAAATTACTTATTCTTTTTTTCGCCCTTCAAACCTGCAACTTCCTTGCGTGATTTTACAACATCATCCACTAATCCATAATCCTTGGCTTCTTCGGATGACATGAAATAATCCCGATCTGAGTCCTCTACAATCTTCTTTAGCTTCTGCCCAGTGTGTTCCGCCAATATCTCGTTTAAACTACCCTTCAAACGCTGTATTTCTGCTGCCTGAATCTCAATATCTGACGCATTGCCCTGCGCCCCGCCCCATGGTTGGTGAATCATAATACGCGCATTTGGTAATGCATAACGTTTACCCTTGGTGCCGGCAGACAATAATACTGCTCCCATACTGGCAGCTTGGCCAATGCAGTATGTATTCACATCACAGGTCAAGAATTGCATCGTATCATACACAGCCAAACCTGCCGTTATGCTTCCCCCTGGAGAGTTGATATATAGGTGAATGTCTTTTTTAGGGTCCTGCATTTGCAGGAATAACAACTGAGCAATCACTAAATTTGAAATAGTATCATCGATAGGTGTGCCAATGAACACAATCCTATCCACCAACAGTCGCGAATAGATGTCATAACCACGCTCACCGCGGCCAGTCTGCTCGACAACCATCGGAACCAAGAAATTATTTTCCTCCAAGCCTTCCCTCATGAGCAGCGACCATAACGACCGCAAGAACAAGCCGTCAAGTTCGGGAGGCTTCCGCTTTAGCTTCTGCGTTGGCTCTAAATTTGATTAAACGTCTCTTAATTTCGCTATTGTTAGCCCAAAGATCCCTTCCTTCTTTAGGTAGCTTTCCAATTGGGTCATAGTAATAAAAAATCTCACAAGGCTTAGCTGTAGGCGAAGTCCAAGCGGAAACACCAATTTCATGATCATAGAGAATGTAGCTAGAAATCTCCCGTTTTCCTCCTCCTCCTGGAGCATCACAAACCATTCGTGGCGTATTGAATCCAGCTATTGACCCCTGAAGACGGTGTGATAAATGCTCAGCCTTACGGACTGTCGTACGAAGATGTTCACAGCCGGGCACCATATCGTGTAGATAAATATAATAAGGCTGAATGAGTTGGCTGGATAATTTTTTGGTAGTGTAGTGCAAACAATCAAAAGCATCATTCACTCCACTTATTAGTACAGATTGATTTCGAACACGCACCCCAGTCTCAGATAACACCTTCATCGCTTTAGACGTCCAAGCAGTAATCTCACGATCCGTATTAAAGTGAGTATGCAGCGCAACTTCTTTCATATGTTCACGTCCCAATCGACACACATCATCCAGAGCCTCTACCCACTCGATGTCGCTGGTAAACTTCATTGGCATTATAGCTAAACCTTTGGTAGCAAAACGAATTCGGCGCACCGAAGGAATCTGAAGCAGGGTGGTTCCAATCTCGCGGATTTGATTGGGACGCAATAACAAAGCATCACCTCCGGAAATTACAATATCCTCTAAATTGGGATGGTTACGAATATACTCAAAGGTAGAATCCCATTCCTTGGACTTTGCACCGTAGGTCGACTTACTTTTCACTGCAGTACTACCTCCAACCACACGACTGCGTGTACAGAAAGAGCAATAAACTGGGCAGTGGGTAATAGGTAAAAATAGAGCCTTATCCGGATAACGATGAGTAAGATATGGCGTAGCTTTGTGTCCATCCTCAGCCAAAGAATCATCCATAACATACGGATGGTCCGGTACAAACTGCGATCCCAAAGGCAAAAACTGACGACGCACTGGATCGTTCTCAAAATTTTCCCAATGGATTCGAGAAAATATGTAGGGAGTAAGACGTATATTCATCGGGGTCTTTAATAGCCCATCCTCAATATCAGAAATTAACGCCGAAGAGGCCAATTCACTCAATGCCTCCTTAATACGATGAACGGTTGTTACCGAATTACGCTGTTGCCAACGAAAATCACCGAAAGTTTCCGCATCTATATCCCTCCAAATAGGAATCGCCCGCCAAAACTCTGAACGATCAAAATCGTAAGTTAAAGGACCCCCTCCACCCGGTTGAGAACAGGGCGATTCGTAAGACAAAGTTGTTATGTTCTCAAACATCTTAATATTTTTTAAACAAACGAGTTATTGCACCAAATATTAACACAATTAGGCAGCAATGCGAATTAATTTAATTCGCATTACCTTTTAGTTTTAGACGTAACCTTGACGCCTGAGATTACCATCCCTTTATCGATTGCCTTACACATATCGTATATAGTTAAAGCAGCAATAGAAACCGCTGTTAAAGCCTCCATTTCTACACCAGTCTTAGCAGCTACACGCACCAAACTAGTAATAATTATGCGATCTCGGCTATCCAAAATTTTAAAATCAACCTCTATATGCGTAACCGAAAGCGGATGACAAAGTGGTATCAGTTCGGCTGTTTTTTTAGCTGCCATAATTCCAGCTAATCGTGCTGTAACTAGTACATTGCCCTTCACGGTCTCGCCTCGCTCAATCGCATCAAGTGTCACTTTGGATAAATGAATCTCACCACGAGCCATCGCCTCACGACTCTGAATCGGCTTAACCGAAACATCCACCATTTGTGCTTCACCTTCAGCATTAATATGGGTCAAATCGCTCATTGTTTTCGGTTAGTTAAACTTTCCTTCCAAACACGAAGCATGCCAATCATACGGTCTCGAAGTAATTGCTCTGGTTGAACATGTTTTGGAATAAAATCCGGAGAAGTTCCAAGTAAATCAGTCGTAACTAAAATCTGTCCGTCGCAGCCAATTCCAGAACCAATACCAATAGTCGGAATCCCAACCTTGTCAGTTATTTCAGTAGCCACGTGAGCATTGACCAACTCAAGTACCAAACCAAAAGCACCTGCTTGATCAAGTGCCAAAGCATCAGCTAACAACGCTTCCTCCTGAACAGAATCACATCCTTTGACTTTATAGCCACCTTCCTCAACAACACTTTGAGGCAACATACCAATATGACCAAGAAATGGAATACCTGCAGAAATAATTGACTCAACCTGAGATAATATCACAAGTCCACCCTCTGCCTTAACACCCTCTGCACCCGCATCAATTAAACGCTGAGCTGACGACAAAGCTTGCTGCGAGGTTTCGTAGGATTTGAAAGGCAGATCCGCTATAATCAATCCACGGGGCTTTGAACGAGCAACGGCTCGGACATGGTGTTCCATCTCATCAAGCGTCACATGCGTTGTGTCAGGATAACCAAGCACCACCATGCCCAATGAATCTCCAACCAACAATAGAGGCACACCAGCGGCGTCAAGCAACTTCGCCATAGGATAATCATAGGCTGTCAAAGCCGCAATCGGCTCACACCCCTTTCGTTGTTGAATAGTTTGCGGCGTCTCTCGTATCTCGCTCACTTCAAAATAGTCTATGCTACTTCGATTATGCTCAAGCGTAAAACCCCATTCATCCACCTCTTTTTGGATCGAGCCACGGTGTTTTAGCCCAGTACCACTTCGAAGCCTTTAATCCCTCGGCATGTCCATCAGTGAAACTAACATTACTCTTAGCGTTATGTCGCAAGTGCGGGCCACCCCAGTTTGGATCACCAGGATTCATAGCACAACTACATGGCGTATAACTGGCTGGATCCTGAACAATCCAACAACCAGGTTTCTCTGGAGATTTTGTTGTAACAGCCTTCATTGGATCGGAAGTATTTTTTGGCAAAGTACCTCCGTCGGTCTTATAGACAACTGTGGAAGGACTACGGACGTCACTTTCTTTAAGAGACGGAAATTCCCATGTTCCAGGCCAATCGCATCCTCCGAGTTGAAAATTAGCTGCATAGTTATTTGTGGTTTGCTCAATATCGTAAAGCGTCTCTTTACGTTCATAACCTTTGCTAGGACAACGAAGTGTGGCCTTGGTTTCTTGATAGTCATATAGATAATTAAACCAAGATCGACGGTTTTGTTGGTTTCCAATAAGCGAAAAAGTCCAAGCATATCTATCTTCGTTGTCGCCAGAATAGAGTTTAGCAGCAAGTGAAAGTTGTTTAAGCTGGTTTAAACAAAACACTTCTTGCCCTTTAGCTTTTGCTTTAGCCAAAGCCGGCAATAACATACCAGCTAAAATGGCGATTATTGCAATAACAACAAGCAACTCTATTAAGGTGAATGCATGGTTTCTATATTTCATTTATTAAAATAATTTTAAGTAAAAGGAATCATTGCGATTACTAATTTAGCTGACAAGAAAAAATCAATTATTACTCCTCTATTTTTTGATAACAACATACTAAAACCTCAAACAAATAATACCTTAGAATAAATAGGCCTTGAAAAGCACACAACCCTCACCCGTAATCAGGGGTATATGAATAAACACTCATTAAAATTCCTAGAGACACTTGTTAACACCCCAAGCCCGTCCGGACACGAATCTCGAGGTCTACGAGTGTGGCTCGACTATGTCAATCAATTCGCGGATGAAACCTACTCCGATTCCTATGGCAACTGTGTTGCTGTTCTCAATAAAGGCGGCGGACCTCGTCTCATGCTCGCTGGCCACGCAGACGAAATCGGCATGACGGTCAATTATATCGATGACCAAGGCTACGTTTATGTTCGCAAACTCGGCGGTACCAATCCAGCCATCACTAAAGCTCAAAGGCTAACAATTCACAGCAGTAAAGGACCAGTAACAGGAGTTGTCGGCAGCGTAGCCCCCCATTTAATGAAGAGTGACAATGGGATGAGCGGATCCACTAAAATTCAGGACTTATTTGTAGATATCGGAGTAAATTCTCGTAAGGCAGCAGAAAAATTAATCCGTATTGGGGATCCCATAACACTCAACGACAAATTCGAAATTCTCAGGGATGATTTAGTAATCGCTCGAGCTTTTGACAACAGAGTTGGTACTTGGGCGGTAGCTGAAACTCTTCGCTTACTTAAAACCAATAAGGCTAAACTGAATGTCGAAGTTTGTGCAGTTGCCAACACCATGGAGGAAGTAGGACTTTTCGGAGCAAGACAAATCGCCTACTCGCTTCATCCAGAAGTCGCGCTAGTTATGGATGTTACCCATGCCACAGACTATCCCACCGTGGACAAACGACAACATGGTGATATCAAAGTTGGCAAAGGCCCCACGGTTACTCACGGTAACTGCAATCACCCAGAAGTGATCAAGCGCATTGAACAGGTAGCAAAAAGACTAAAAATCAATATACAACATGAAGCCATATCGGCCACTAGCGGCACCGATACCGATGCTATTTTTTGGACCCGTGGTGGTATACCTAGCGGACTTATCAGTCTACCTAATCGATACATGCATTCACCAGTTGAAGTCGTTAGCACCAAAGACTTGGAACAGATTCCACAAATCATGGCTGGCTTCGCTAAGTCCATAAAGCGAGGGGAACAGTTCAAGGTTAAAATCTAACTAAGGTTAACGGATTCTCATTTGAACTCGCCTTGTTCAATCAAGGCACACATGATATTTTTTTCACTAAACCAAACCCAACAATGACTATGTTGCTTCGAATTATTTGTCTGATTGCATTCAGTAGTGTTTCCCTTCTAGCCAAGGAAAACAAACTAAGTTGGGAAGCTTTGCCAGATGTTCCTGGAAAGCTGGGAGTCGCTGGACCATTCGCTGGAGCACACAACAACGCACTCATCGTAGCCGGTGGTGCAAATTTTCCTGAAGGCGAACCATGGCGTGTAACTGCTGATGGATACAACTCGCCAAAGGTCTATTACGATAAAATTTACATCGTCACAAAAAATGGTGAAGAATATAGTATTAACGAATCAAAAACCAAGTTACCACAGGTAATTGGCTACGGTGTTTCCATTCCTACCGAAAAAGGTGTGATATGTATTGGCGGCGAATGGAAGGATAACATCAAGGACGAGGCCACCAAAAAATATAAATCGACCAGCGATCTTTATCTTTCAGCTAAGGTCTTTGCGATCTCATACAAAGACGGATCGGTCACGCTAGACCCCGATTACCCTGACCTTCCAAAAAAAACCACGGCAGCAGCTGGCGCTTTAATCGGCAATACTATTTATGTAGCTGGCGGCGATAGTGGCGAAGGCGCAACCAAAAATTTTTGGACACTTGATTTGTCAAAGCGTGGAAAAGAAGATTTTAAATGGCAAAAGAAAACCTCTTGGGATGGCCCAAAAAGAACACACCTTATAGCAGCTAGTCAAAGCGACGGAGCCGCCGACTGTTTCTATATTTTCAGCGGACGGATGAAGGATAAATCTGGAGAGTGGCATATGCTAAGTGATGCCCACAAATTCAATCCAAAGACTGATAGCTGGACTAAACTTGAGGACATACAGCCCAAAGGTGATGCTCAGCCTCGCTGCGTTATGGCCGGAACTGCTGCTGCCGTTGGCTCAAACAGCCTGTTGATTTTCGGGGGAGCAAATGGACAAAGGTTCATCACACTTGAAAGCCTTGAAGCTCAAAGAACCGCCGCCAACAAAGCTGGTAACACTCAAGCTGCCGCTACATTGAATAAGGAGAAACAAAAGATTCAAGATACCCACATCGGATTCAGTCGAGATGTCTTGATTTTCAACACCATCACAGGCAAATGGCGTAAATTTGCAAAATTTGAAGAAAGCTATCGCAGCGCCACTGCTCCAGAGGCAATTGATCAAATAGTGACCGGCAGTCATGTTACAACCACCGCCGTAAAGTGGGGTAATTCGATTATTATCCCTTCCGGAGAAAGCAGCCCCGGTATTCGAACCCCAAATATATGGAAAATTGATCTCGTAAAGCAAAAACAAAGTTTTGGCACTGCTAACTGGCTAGTACTAACCGCATACATGGTCGTTCTTGTTGGTATTGGCTTTCATTTCTCTCGAAAAAACAAATCTGCCGAGGACTATTTTGTGGCAGGAAAACGAGTTGTCTGGTGGGCCGCTGGCTTAAGTATTTTCTCCACCATGCTAAGCGCAATAACATACCTATCCCTACCTGCAAAGGCGTACGCCAATAACTGGACATGGTTTATCTTCAATATGACTATTCCAATCATGGCCCCCATCATCATTTTCTGCTTTCTTCCCTTTTATCGTCGTCTGGGAATTACCAGTATCTATGAGTTCCTCGAAATGCGATTCGACTCAGGACTACGTAAACTAGGCAGTGCCAGCTTTGCTATCTTTCAACTCGCTCGCATGGGTATCGTAATACTGCTACCTGCCCTGGCCTTATCTGCAGTGACTGGATGGGATGTTAAGTATTGCATTATTGCCATGGGTATACTTAGCACCATCTACACCGTACTCGGAGGCATCGAGGCGGTCATCTGGACCGACGTAATCCAAACAATAGTCCTAGTCGGCGGCGCGCTCGTTGCATTTATAATTATCATTGGCGAAGTGGATGGAGGTTTCTCAACTATCATTGAATCAGCAAATCAGCAAAGTAAGTTCGAGATGATTAAAACGGATTGGAAATTCATCAATGGCCTCGACACCATTTGGGTAATTATTATAGGCGGAATCTTTGCGCAAATTCTGAGCTATGGCACCGACCAAGCAGTCGTTCAACGCTACCTTACTACATCCACTGAAAAAGAAGCCGCCAAGGCAATTTGGACCAATGCTATATTAAGCGTTCCAGTGTCCGTTCTCTTTTTTGGCGTTGGCACGGCGTTGTTTGTTTATTATCAACAACAACCGACCAACTTAGATCCAATCTCCAAGATCGACCAAATATTCCCGTATTTCATTCTCCAACAAATGCCTGCCGGACTTGCAGGACTGGTGATAGCCGGAGTATTTGCAGCTGCAATGTCGAGCCTTGATTCGAGCATGCATTCGATTTCAACCGCTTTCACAACTGACTTTCTATCGAATGGTAAAGACAGTGAAACAATTTTACGCACTGCTAAGAGACTCACACTGATTCTCGGCATACTCGGCACCATCTCTGCTCTCTATATAGCTTCGCAGGATAGTAAGAATTTGTGGGATACACTAATGGGATACGTCGGACTAATCCTCGGAACATTAGGCGGATTGTTTACACTGGCAATATTTACCAATCGCACTTCAAGCATTCACGCCTGGATAGGGGTAATAGCAGCGGTATTGGCCTTGTACTTTTTTAAGTTCCACACCGATCTCCATCTACTGATGATTGGCGCTGTAGGCACTATCTCCTGCTTTCTCACTGGCTGGGTAGCAAGCCTGATTATTCCTTCAAAAACAAAGGATTTGACCGGCTTAACCTGGACACAGCGTAAAGCCAGATAATCCATATAACCAAGATTAAAAGCGATTTTGAAACTTGGCTTCACTGAAGAGGTAGGGTACACAATTTGCCAACCCGGAGATGCGGTTTTGATCAAACCGCTATACCGGCATTCCATTGACAATGATTTATCGCAACACACTAGCAGCATTAGCAACGCTAGGCTTAGCAACTGCATCTGCCCTTGGACAGGCCGGCGATGGTAAGGACAAACAAGGCACAGTCCAAAAGAATCTGTTCCCCCATCTGAAGCCCCCCCCCGCACCGGTACTCTCAGCAGAGGAAGCAGTCAAATCCTTCACTTTACCCGAAGGTTTTGAGGTGCAAATTGTTGCGGCTGAACCACTTTTGGACACCCCAGTTGCAATGGAAATAGCCCCGGATGGTCGCATGTGGATAGTCGAAATGCGCGGTTACATGCGCGATTCGGATGCAACAGGGGAACACGACAAAATCGGACGCATCAAAATACTTGAAGACACCAACGACGATGGACGCATGGACAAGATGACCATCTTCAAGGATGGATTATTTCTTCCTCGGGCTATTGCACTTGTTAGAGGCGGCGTAATGGTCGCGGAACCACCTCGGCTTTTATTTTTCGAAGATACGAATGGCGACGACAAAGCGGATAAACAGACGGTTATTGCCACCGATTACGCTGTGGCTTGCGATCCAGTCCGCGGTAAAAGCGCAAATCCCGAACATGCGGCCAATGGCCTTATGTGGGCGCTAGACAATTGGATCTACAGCGCAAACCACACGGTACGTTTCCGTAATACCAGCGGCGAATGGCAACGAGAACCAACTATTAAGCGCGGCCAATGGGGCATATCAATGGATAATCTGGGACGTATTTATTATAATAGTAACAGTGATATGCTGCGTGGAGATCTAATCCCTTCTGAATACCTTCAACGCAATCCATTTAGTAGTGGAGGAGGAACTGCAATCCGTTTAGCCAAGAGCCAAGAAACATGGCCCGGCCGACTAAACCTAGGAGTAAATCGAGCCTATAGAAAAGGCACACTAAGATCTGAAGGGCCACTAGAAGGTCGCTTGTCTCGATATACCGCCGCATGCGGTCCAGTAATATATCGTGGTGATAACTTCCCTAAAGGATATCAAGGCAACTCGTTTATCTGCGAACCAAGTGGCAATTTTATTCGCCGAAACGTACATATAGAAAATAGTGGAAATATTATTGCTGAAAATGCCGAGAAGGAATCAGAGTGGATGAGCAGCAGTGACGAAAGGTTTCGCCCGGTAAACCTCTATAACGGCCCTAGTGGAGGACTTTACATTGTCGATATGTATCGAGGAATTGTTCAGCACAGAATCTACCTAACAAGCTACCTACGAAATCAAGCCGAGAGTCGAGGTTTGGAAAAAGACATCGATAACGGACGAATTTACCGCGTTGTTTACAAGGGTAATAGCTCTTCCACGCAAAATTTAGCTAAAGCCAGCAGCAATCAACTCATTTCTGCCCTAAGCAATAACAACGGCTGGGCTCGTGACACCGCTCAACGTCTGCTTGTGGAAAGCAAGGATGATATAAATCTTGAGTTAGCTAAAGTAGCCAAAGACGGAAATCATGCACTTGGAAGAATGCATGCGCTATGGTCACTCGAAGGCCGAGCTGCTATCAGCCCAGATATCATACTTGATACATTAAAAGACAGCGACCGAGGTGTTCGCATGTCTGCAGCCCGTTTGGCCGAGCCGTGGCTGAAGGTTCCTGGAAACGATGCCATTCTCGATCAACTCGTATTAAACACCAGAACAGACGATATCACCGAGTTACGACAGATGATGCTTTCTCTTGGAGCTCACACGCATATTTTAACTCATATGGCTATAAGAAGCGCCCTCTACAACCATGCAGAAAAGCCTTATGTTTTGGATGCGGCACTTTCAGGTTTAGCAGGAAAAGAATTGGAATTTCTCGAACTGATTCTAGGTGAAAGACGCTGGCGCAATGCTAAACATCGTTCAAATGTCATTGAATCTCTAGCAGATTGCATCTTCAAGGAAGGACGGCCTTCGCGGGTTGGTCAGCTGATCTATTACACTTACGGACGACGTACACAGGATTGGCAACGCATTTCCATCCTTCGAGGCATTGCCCGCAACAAATCGAAGGGCAAACCAATCTATTACGATAAAAAACCTTCAATGCTAAGCAAACTGCAAAAATCCAAATACCCAGAAGAAGCAAATCTTGCTAACTCAATTGATAAGTTGTTTTTGTGGAAAGGCAAACCTGGCGTAAAACCACTCCCACCACTACGACCATTAACCGATAGTGAGCAAATATTATTTACACAGGGCAAACAGTTCTACACCTTTACATGCGCCGCTTGCCACCAAGAACACGGCCGTGGACAGGCTGGAGTTGCACCTCCGTTAGTAGATTCTGACTGGGTACTCAAAAGTGACGAACGGCTCGTACGAATCGTCCTTCAAGGCCTTGCAGGACCAATCACTGTAAACGGAAAAAAACATGACCTTGAGATGCCCGCACTTGTTGGTTTTAATGATGATCAGATCGCTGCAATTCTCACCTATATACGACGTGAGTGGGACCATCGCGGCGAACCCATTAACTCGGAAAAAATTAAGGCTATCCGCACAGCAACCTCCAAAAGGGTAGAACCCTGGACCGCTCCAGAACTACTGGAACTTCAATAAGGCCTGAATGATCGACGCAGCACGATCCATACACTTTATAGGCATTTGCGGCACAGCAATGGCCTCAGTAGCAGCCGCACTCAAAGAACGTGGTTATACCATCACTGGATCAGATCAGGGAATCTACCCTCCAATGTCAACATTTCTTGAAGAACGTGACATTGAGGCTAGCCCATATAGTGAATCCAATCTGACTCATAAACCGGATTTAGTCGTTATCGGAAATGCCATATCCCGAGGAAACCTCGAGGCGGAACTTACACTTGAACAAAAACTTCCCTATTGCTCACTTCCAGAATTGCTAAAACACCACTTTCTTAGAGGGAAACGATCACTGGTTATCTCGGGAACTCACGGCAAAACTACCACGGCTTCGCTACTAGCCTGGATACTTGAACACAATGGCCTTAATCCTAGCTTCCTAATAGGAGGCATTCCCAACAATCTCGGCCAAGGGGCACGTTTTACCGAGAGTGATTGGTTCGTGCTTGAAGGTGATGAATACGACACAGCATTTTTCGACAAGCGTAGTAAATTTGTTCATTACCTGCCTGAGGCAGTCGTTATAAATAATCTTGAATTCGACCATGCCGACATTTTTAGTAGTCTGAATGAAATTCAGACTGCTTTTCAACGACTGATCAACATTATTCCACGCAATGGACTACTCCTCGCCAATGGTGATGAATCCAACTTAAAGCCGCTCATTAATATCAACCACTGTCCTGTAAGACGTTTTGGCTTAAGTAACGCGTGCGAAGAACAAGCCGACAATTTATTATACGACGAAAACGGATCCAGATTTCGAATTGGAAAATCTGAATTTCGAATTCCCATGATAGGAGAGCTTAATGTTCGTAATGCCTTAGCAGCCCTTCTTATGGCTCGCTATACAGGATTAAGTGATTCACAAATCCAAGCTGGATTCGATTCATTTAAAGGCATTCGCAGGCGCATGGAAATTCGGGGAGAAGTTAAAGGAATCACAGTTATCGATGACTTTGCACACCATCCAACCGCTATTCGGGAAACGCTAAAGGCACTTGACCGACGATTCCCAAATCGGCGCATATGGGCGATCTTTGAGCCTAGAAGCAACACAACACGTCGCAACCATTTCCAAACGGAACTAGCAGCTGCACTTAGCTTGGCTAAATATGTAATAGTAGCTGAGGTAGCCCGATTGGACCAGGTTCCACCAGAAGAACGGTTAAACCCTGAACAACTTATGGAAGACATTCGATCCAAAGGCGCCGAGGCATATTATCTTCCAACAGCTAACGACATTATCAGTCACATTATACCTGAAACTCAGTACGGCGATATTCTCTGTGTGCTAAGCAATGGTGGCTTCGACAATATACATCAAAAACTAATAGATGAGTTAAATAATTAAGGTATACAAACCTCGTTCAGCTTCTTATTTTACAAACTCTAAATACGGAATTAATTTTTCTTTGAAATATATAATCCAATTCCAATTCCAATAAGCAACACAAGCGCTCCTGTTAAAAAAGCAATCATAGTCTAATCAATTATTAGATTTATCTTCTTGGCCCTCTATAGGTTTTAGTACGAACTTTGGGAATAATATATGTTTGAGGCAAGTAACTCTGAGATGAAATACGAGGGGTAAAGATTGACTGCGGATTACTACGAACATGTCGATTAATAGATCTCACACTAGATTTATCTAAAATCGAGTAACGATTTGTGTAAGCTTTCTTTTGGGCCTCCTTATAATACGGATCATTATCGCCCATAAACACTTTCCCTTTTGGCGGGCCTTCAACAACCGTCGGCCTACCAGCGGGGGCTTGAGGAATTGTTGAATCTGTCAACGGAGCGGCCGTATTGGTCGTGTAGGCATTTCCACTAAAGCTCAAAGACAAAGCAACCCCATGAGCCTCAATTTCGACTACACCTTTTGTGGAATCAATATGCATGACTTTGATTGTTCCAGCTCTCTCCCCTTCGCCCAAAGTAAAGTAGGCAGTACGGGGTAAAGCATTACGACTGTCCACCTTTGCAACACAAACCTTGTAGCCACCTCGAAGACGATATATTCCCGTGAGTTTATACTCGATACCTTCAGGCAATTTAGCTTGATCTAACTTAACCGAATCAACGATATCAACACGAAACTCAACACCTGATTCATCACCTGTATAAATAATAGAAACCGCTTCTCCATTTCCATCGATAACTTGACCATGAGGTTTCCAGTCAGTCTCCCCTTGCTTGACATATACCTGATATCCAAAGCCAACCTTAGTATCAAATTCTAATTCAACCAGATCACGCTTTGCTAACGTTACAGCTTCTTTGGGCTTCGGGGTAGCAGGCTCAGCATGCAAAAGCATATGCCCCATAACCACTATCATGACTGCAATTACGGATTTCATAAGGAAAATATTAGGCTTAGTCCACTCTCCTTTCAAGTCTTGTCCATTGCCAATTTATTGGCAGAAGCCTAGAATCAGCTCGGTTAGGCATGAATATCTCCGGATCCAAAATTTTGATTACTGGCGGCACCGGCTCTTTTGGGAATCGAGTCGCTGAGCATCTCCTCAAGCAATCCCCATCTATAGTTCGAATCTTTAGTCGAGATGAAAAAAAACAATGGGAGATGCAACAAAAATTCCCCCATTTCGAATACATCATTGGCGATGTTAGAGACGAAGCGCGGCTAGAAGAATCAATGGCTGGAATAGATCTGGTATTCCACGCAGCTGCACTTAAACATGTACCATCTTGCGAATCGTATCCATTCGAAGCCTACAAAACAAACGTAGTAGGTTCACAAAATGCCTGCCGTACAGCTAAATCAGCTGGAGTAAAAATATTCGTTGCCCTAAGCACAGACAAGGCAGTCAAACCTCTTAACGCAATGGGCACAAGTAAAGCAATGATGGAAAAGCTGATTTGTAGCCAAAATATCAATGAAAGTGAAACCAAGTTTTGCTGCGTAAGATATGGAAACGTTATGGGTAGTCGCGGTTCAGTGATCCCACTATTTAAAAGGCAAATTGAAAGTGGCAAACCAATAACTATTACAGTTCCGGAGATGACACGTTTCCTCCTAACGCTTGATCAGTCAGTTGGACTTGTATTACACGCTATGGAGCATGCAATAGGAGGTGAAATTTTTGTTCGCAAAGCTCCCGCATGCACTATCGAGATACTTGCCGATACAGTTCGTAGGAAGTTTAGCCCAAAAGGAAAAAGTCACCCTATTGAAGTTTCCGGAATTAGACCTGGGGAAAAACTTCATGAAACGCTCGTCAATGAATACGAGATGCAACGCATTACAGATGAAGAACTTTTTTATACGGTACACCCAGAGTACAACATACCAAAACATATCTCTGATAAACCGCTAGGATCCGAATACACCTCCAATAACACACACCAGCTTAATAAATGTGAAGATATCGAAAAATTACTTGATAAAATGGGTGAAATCGAACTTTACATCTAACTAATCAAAAGGCGCATGGCCAACCCACTTAGACAACTATTGAGGCCTAAATCTGCTGCAGATTTCACAGCAAAACTCGTGGCTAAAGGAGAAATCAAGACCGCTTTAGATATTGGGTGCGGCACAAGATCTCATCTACAAGTGTTTCGGCCGGACTTGGAAACCACTGGGCTCGATGCCTTTTCCAGTGCAATCGATACTGCAAAAAAACGTGGCGTTCATGATCACTATATTCATGCAGACATTTTGAAAGATCAAATTGATACTCAATTTGATCTCGTAACACTGTACGGGCTTATTGAACATCTCCCAAAAACTGAGGGCATAAAACTTATAGATAACATCGAAAAATTAAGCCGAAAATATATTATCTTTGAAACCCCGAATGGATTTGTCCCACAAGGGCCGGAATTTGGAAACGAGTTTCAACGTCATCGTTCAGGGTGGAACATTAAAGAATTCGAAAACCGCGGCTATACCGTGTATGGCACTACAGGCACTCGTTACCTTCGTGGCTATATGGCAGGCCCGAAGTATAATTTTCCAGGATGCATTTTTTTTGACGAATTGCTTACACTTTTTCTTCGAATTAATGACAACCCCAAGCACGCATTCAA
>CESM01089022.1_pt1 | contig 18108 bp, 13 predicted proteins | sample 361421 | NCBI WGS metagenome assembly CESM01 (sample SAMEA2622219, study PRJEB7988) | marine metagenome | isolation source: saline water (ENVO:00002010), including | reverse complement strand
GAAGTCATTTATATGATATGTATTATATATAACAATATATTATTAATTATTCCTATATATAATAATTTAACTATTCAAATATAAATATTCAAATACTAATAATTTAATAATATATTATTAGATGTCTGTTAAAAGAATACGATTTATAAAACAATCAGGTACACTTGTATTACCGCAACAAGAAATACAACATTATTATGTTCAACCTCAGGAACAGTTTATACAAATGTTTTTACCTCAAAGCGATGATTATTCATATAAAGTAGTACCAGAATCAGAACCCGCAGATATATGTTTTTATTCAGTTCAACATAAAGATGAAAATTTATTACGCAATAATGAACTTAATATATTTTTCTCAATAGAAAATTTAAGACATAATGGTAAACGAGGTGGTAAATATGCGTATTTTAATAAATTCGGTGATTATGGCAGTAAAAAAACAAATATTTTTTTTATGAATGATGAAAGTTATGAGTATAGAGGAAGTGACAAAATTGTTATTCCAGTAATACACGCACGTTTATCTTATTTTAATCGTTTTCAACAAATAGTACAGTTACCGAAAGAAAAAGAAATACCTTTTTCTGAAAAGAAATTTGCTCTTATGATAACACAAAATACACTTAATCCAAATAAACGAACGATATTTAATGCTTTAACGCAAATAGGTGGTGTAGATCAAATACAAATGTTTCCTTATTTAAAAACAAAAACCTGTTATAATTCTCCTGAATTATTAGAATTATTCAATAAATATAAATTTATAATAACATTTGAGAATAGCCATACAGCTGGATACATTACCGAAAAGATTTTTAATGTATTTTTGGCAAAATCCATTCCAATATATGATGGGGCACCAAATATATCAGAGTTTATTAAACCTGGAAGTTTCATACCTTTTACAGAAAATATTATAAATATTATAAATATGGTTAATAATAATCAAGAGATGTATAATAAGATAATAAATATGGATAAAGTACAAGATAAATATAAAGATATAAAGGTAAGATTTTGATTTAAAACATATAATGAGTCATTTTAACAACAATGAAAAACGCTTAATAACAGAAGATGATATAATAGATTGGGTTGATAGGGAAAGAGGGTTGTTGATAACAAGAAAACTAATAAATGTTAATACATATATTAATATATCTAATATCAAATTAGTTTGTTTAACGGGTTACGACAATATAATTCTGAATTTTTTTAATCAATTATTAAATAAAATAACAAATAAAATAGTTTTAATAATAATAGAAACAGATAGTTTTGATTTAAAATCCGAATATTTAAATAACGAAAAAATTAAAAAAATATTTTGCTGGAATAAACCATATGAACATCAAAAGGTATCAGCAATTCCTATAGGATTAAATTACGGAAGACATTATAATGAATTATCAGAATGGTTAAAAACCAATAGAGAAAAAACAGACCTGGAGTTTGTCAGAGATAGTTTATTATGTGTTAATTGTTCACCTAATACAAATTCTATAAGAGGAAAATTAGTAGAAAAAGCAAAAAAAGATTGGAAAGATTTTTGCAAGGTAATCGAGTTTATACCAAATAAAAATACTTATTGGAAACCTAGTTATATTGAAGGTAAGATAAGAGTAGATGTAACAAATCCATTGTGTTATGATATGATGAGTAAATACAAATTTATATTATCTCCGCCGGGAGCGGGGTTAGATTGTCATAGAACATGGGAAGCATTATATACCGGTTGTATACCAATAGTTTTAAAAACATCTATATCAGAATTATATGAAGATTTACCTGTATTAGTCGTAACTGATTGGGGTGATATATCTCAATCTTTTCTAGAAAAAGCCTATATTGATATTCAAAAAAAGAAAAGGGAAAATAAATATAATATGGATAAATTATATTTAGATTTTTGGTTAAAAACATTTAATGATACGACAACTGATCTAGGTGAAAAAACAATACATTTTATTACATATGGAAATGATAAATTTAAACAAGCAAAAAAAAGAATATTAGATGAAGCAAATAAGTTTGGTGAGTTTAAAACTATATTTGGGTATGGACCAGAAAATTTACCTATATTTTTTTATAATAAATATAAAACACTATTAGATAATTCTCGTGGAGGAGGATATTGGATATGGAGACCAATGATAATACACGACGCTTTACAAAAAATTAACGATAATGATTTTTTAGTATATTTAGATGCAGGTTGCTCAATAAATCCAAAAGGTAAAAAAAGATTTAATGAATATATAGAATTATTAGATAACAATGAACATAATTATGGTATATTATCATTTCAAATGAGTGGTAATACAGGACCTGGAAATTTAGAAAAAGAGAAATGGTGGACAACTAAACAAATTTTTGATTATTTTAAAGTAGAGCCTGAAAGTGAAATAGGTAACACTGGTCAATACTTAGGAGGAATACTAGTCATGAAAAAGAATAAACATTTGATGGATTATATGCGTGAATATATAAATATTATATTAAAGGACCCAATATTATGTAGTGATGAATTTAATAAAACTCCACAACACGTAGGTTTCAAAGAAAATCGTCATGAACAAAGTATAACAAGTATATTGCGAAAAAAAATGGGTAGTGTTGTTATAGATGGCGATGAATCATTTATGCAACCATTTGGAGAAGGAGAATCATTAAAATATCCATTTTGGGCCAAACGGTCTAGAAATTAATATCAGAAGTAAAAATATTTTAATAATCAATATTAAATAAATGTTTTCTAAAATAATTATGGTTTAACCATATTTCATTACCTCTTTGCCGTTCTTTAAAAGTAAATCCTTTAGATTTTAAATAATTACCAAATTCATTATTTTTATCAGGATAGTCTGAGTCCGCTTCAATAATAATACAGAAAATAGGTATATTAAAGTCAGTAGATTTTAATATTTCTAGTTCAGCTCCTTCAACATCAATAGAAAATATATCAATATAGTTTAATTTAGTTTCATTAATAATATCTTTAATTTTTTTGTTTAATATATTATATTTATTATTATTTTTAGATAGTTCAATAGATGTTAGATGACTAGTTATACCAGAACATGGATCATTTCCACAAAATTCAACATATTCATTATCACTATCAGATATAGCACAATTAAAATTAAAACAATTAGGTCTATTTACAACTAATTTATCATAATACTTTTTGATAGGTTCAATAATAATACCCTTATTAAAACCAAAATGGTCTTCTAAAGTTTTAGTATTAGAATATAACACACCATCACAACCACCTATTTCAATAAAAGTTCCATCATTAATTTTTTCTTTTAATATATATTGTAAAATATATTTATCTTCGTCTTGTTGTGAATAAAATCTAATACCATTAGGATCAAGATTATAGGTTCTACATATATTAAAGAAAGGTTGAATAAATTTATTCATATCAAAATGCCATTCACTCTGATTATTATTAGGATTAATTTTATACATATAATTTAATTATATATATAAATTTAAATAGTTTATAATATAGAATAATTAATTAATTTGTGTGAATTTTTTATATTTATTAGGTGTAGATTTACATTTATATTTATTAGACCATATATGATCATAACTATAATTATATGATTCTCCTTCTCTACAATACATATAGCATTTGTCGGTTTTAATTTCTATATGTTGTGCAAGACATAAGAATGAGCTATCAGACATAATAACCATATCAGCATTTTCTATAACATCATAATAGTCTAGTAATGGTTTTTCTAAGAATTCTGAAGCTAATTCAAAATAGTTGTCACTTAGATCATACATACATTTACACGGATTAATAACTAATGTGTTATGTTTATCTAGATTGTATTTATCTAGTATAAAATCCAATGGAAATACTTCTCCTATTGAAGAAGTATTATGAACAAAAATATATTTATTCACATTTTTTGTTTGTTTAATAGAATTATATAATATGATACTATTATCCGGTTTATTTACATGAAAATAATCCCAAAAAACTTGATAATCTATTTGGACATCGTCATAAAAAGAAAAAGGTAAATCGTATATTTGTTTACCTATACCATATTGAGCACGTAGTCCATGTTGATGAAATCCTAATAAATATTTAGTATAATTATCAAAAATTTTATTAAATTGCGATATACTAGCGCCATAAGCCGGAGATATTACTCTATCACTTGGAACTCCCATTATTTTAATACTTTGGTCATCTGAATATATTTGTCTAACATTATTTTCTGTATTATTTTTACATATAACTAACACTTCGTCATACATAGTACTTAAATATCTAACCATACCGATAATATAGAATTGGTCACCCATACCAAGATGACCTAAAACCATAGCCTTTTTATGTTTATAACCTTTTTGTTCTTTAATAGTAGAATTAAGAATATAATCAATCTTAGATTTAACTCTAAAACGTCGTTCATTATAATCTTCTTGATCTTTAAATAACTGTAATTGTTTCATAGGAATATTATCATTATTTTTAGCTTCATCTAACAATTCCCATATTTTAAGATTAATAGTAACTAATGTATTATAATAAAAATTAACCTTATCTATATGATTATCTAATTTATTAGATAATAATTTTTTTTCATATTTAATTTTTTCCAATTTATCATTGTCAGTTATTTTTTTTAGTTTTACATCAAGAATAGATAATCTATCTAATGCATCCGATATAGAGGTTTCAATTAATATGTTATTGTCAAAATTACTCATATAATAAATATATACGAGTAATTTTTAAATTATATTTAAATTATATTTAAATTATATTGTTAATAGAATCTATAATATATTTTATAGCATTTTCATTAACGTCATTGAATGGTAAAAAAATATATTCATTATGAATTTTGATAGAATTAGTATTAATAGTATGTTTAATATCTTTTAAATGTTGAAATTCTTGCATAGGTAAAAACATAGGTCTAGTATCAATATTATATTTTTTTAGTTCATTTTCAATATGTTCATAACTACTATTATTTTCAATCCTAAAAACAAAATTCCAATAAGATGATATAGTATTTTCAGATAACATTTGTATTTTAATTTTAGATTTTGTTAATTTAATATATTTTTTGTATAAATTATACATTCTTATTTTATCATTAATAATTTCGTTCTTTTGTTCTATCTGTGACAATAAAACTGCTGCAGTAATATTAGACATTCTAAGATTAGTTCCTATCATTTTATGATAGAATTTTTTTTCAGTAAAACCTTGTCTAGTATATGAAAAAATATAATCATATAATTCCTTATCATTTGTACAAAACGCTCCTCCTTGACCGGTTGTAAAATTTTTATTCATATTGAATGATAAAGATGATGCAATACCAGCAGAACCAGTAGGCATATTTTCATAATATCCAAGATATCCCTCAGCATTATCTTCAAATATAATAATATCTGGTCTTTGCCTTTTTAATTTAGGAATATTAGTAATTCCACCTACATTATGAACTACAAATAATGCTGAATTTTTTTCTAACATATCTATATTTTCAATATTTAAAGTATTTATATCTACATCAATAATTTCAATATATTCTCTAGGGAACTCGTGTAATAAAATATTCATTCCTGCCATAAAAATATTATTAGGTATATATATTTTTTTACAATCTGGATATCTATATTTTAAACATTTAACCATACATAATATAGCAGCACTACCAGTAAGTGTTAAAATTATATATTCACATCCTGTTATTATTTTTAACATATCTTGGGATTTTTGTATATATTTACCATCCATAGATATCCATGAAGATTTTATAGCATCAGTAACATATGGTATAGCTTTATTAATATTAAATGGTTTATTAAAAAATGGAATAGATTTATTAAATTCCTTAAAATTAAATAAAATTGTTATCAATCTATTTATCTCAGATGATTCATATATTTTATGTGTAGGACAAGATATATATAAACCTGTATTATGTATAATTTCAGCACCAGTATATATTTCAGGATTTATGTTTTCATCTATTAATTTCATAACTGGTTGTCTAGTAAAGTTTCCAGTAACAATTGGTCTATTTTCAATTAAATTATCATCCAAATATTTCATATAATCATTTAAATAATCTTTAAAATCTATATTTAATAAAATTGGTATACAAAACCATTGAGCATCACAACCCCCAGTTGTTATAGGTATTTTTATTATATTATTATTTTTATAATAATTATTTATACCAGTAGTGATATTATAATAATTTTTTTTACGTATTTCATTTCTTTTATCTATAAAATTTAATTGAACAGAACCCATTGCCGCTTGAAATTCCATAGGTCTTAAATTATATCCTATTTCTACAAAACAAAACTTATTATTTATACCTTTATGTATATTATTTAGCTCATTATCACCATATCTGGTCCAACCATGTGATCTTATACATTTTAATAAATTATAATCAAAACTATTTTTACATGTAATCATACCTCCTTCAATAGTAGTCATATGATGTGAAAAATAAAAAGAAAATGTTCCCATATCTCCAAAGCTACCTAAATATTTACTATTAAACTTACTAGTTAAAGATTCACAGGTATCTTCCATAACAATCATCCCTCTATCATCGGCTATTTTCATTGCGACATTCATATCTGTTGAATTTCCAAGAATATGTACGAGAACAATTCCTTTTGCATTAGGATATTTGTTAATATCTTCAGCTGTAATGTTAAGCGTATCTTTATTACTATCAATAAATATAGGTTTCAAATTATTTTGCATTATAGGGTAAACACTAGTAGACCAACAAACTGCTGGAACAAGAACCTCATCACCCGGTTTAAGAAATTTTTCTCTCTTATTATTACACAATGCTGTCATTGCTAATAAATTGGCAGATGAACCAGAATTAACCATAACAGCATAATTAAAATTAAATTTATTGCAAAAGTCTTTTTCAAATTTTTCAACACAAGGACCCATAGTCCATTTATCAGAGTTTAAAACATTAGTAATCGCATCTATTTCATCTTGTCCATATGTTTTTTCACAGAGTTTAAATTCCATAATATAATTTATATATGAAATTTTAAGTTTAAGTTTTAATATATAAATACATATATAATTTATTATATAGATGTCAGAGTGGGCACAAGAAGCTATAGTTTATACACATTCATATAATACTATTATAAAGGATAAGGGAAATCATTTAATACCTGTAATAGATTATTTAAATAGAAATATTTCTGAGAATTTAAAAGTATTAGATATGGGTTGTGGAAATGCAAGATTTTATTTACATTTAAAAGAGGACTATATAAAAGATTTTTTTTATGTAGGTATGGATTGTAATAAATATTTAGTTGATATTGCCAATAATATAGAAGATGAAAACATAAAGGCTATTCATGTGGATTTAGATAATATTAATGTTAATGATTTAAAAGACTATTCAGATTATTTAATTTATTTTGATTCTACATTAGGTATGTTAAAAGAACCACAAAAAATATTAAATATTATAAAGGATATAACTAATGATATATTACTAACAAGATGTCGAATATTAGATAATATAGAAAAAGATAGATATCAAGAACAAATGTGGAGTGGTATGAATAAACCTTCACCAAATTGGATAATATCACCTAATACATTTTATAATATTCTACAACGCAATGGATTTATGATGGATATTGAAAAAGTTTTACATATAGATAATGGAGGTCTTAAAACGGTTTGCATTTCATTTCATAGAGAAAAATTTTTATTTTATGATTATATACCTATATTAGCTAAGCATGTAATTGATTTTCCTAAAAATAGATATACGCAATGGGGTATAACTCCAAAACATAATTATCCTCCATTCAATATAAATAATATAAAGGAAAATGATATAATATTTGTTAAAACAGATTTGTTACCTCAATTTTTTAGGTTTTTATATAATAAAATATCAACAAAAATTATATTATTAACCGGTGTAGCAGGAGTAGATGTAAATATAGAATATAAAAAATATTTAGATGAAGATAAAATAATAAAATGGATAGGATGTAATATATGTTTTGAACATCCAAAAGTAGTAAAAATACCTATTGGATTTGAAGAACCTGAGAGAAGGCGCGGTGGTCCAGCAGATACAGGCGAAGGAGGAGATCAAATATTACTACAAGATAATTATACAAATAGAAAAAAAATAGACGATAAAGAGGATAAACTCTTAATAACATATTTGGGTAATACACATAATAGTAGAAATACAATAATAGATTATTTTAAAAATAAGGATTTTGTATATTTTGCAGATAAAATGAATTTTGATTATTATATGAAAACAATAAATAGATATAAGTTTGTATTATCTCCAAGAGGAGCGGGTACAGATACACATAGATTTTGGGAGATATTATTGATGGGTTCTATTCCTGTAGTAGAAAAAAATGGCTTATATGATTTGTATAATAAATTTCCTTGTATAATAGTAGAAGATTTTAAAGAGGTAACAAAGGAACTATTAGATAATTATAAATTAGATATAGAGAAATATAATAATATAGATAATTATTTATTAATAAAAAATTTTAATAAGTTAATTTATTAAGTTAAAATTATATATTAATAAAGATATTAATAAATATATTAGATTTGTATTATTACATTTTCAAGGTACAAATAAGAGAATACTGAAAGACTATTATTTAAAACTAACTACTGAAATATTCAGTATTGCTATAATTATAATCTGGTCTTTTATTATAATATAAACATATATCTATAATAATTCCTGACAATACTACGCATAATGTTCCGTCTAACGTAATTAAAATAAGTGATTACATAAACAGTACTAATAAAAATTTTATAATAAGTAAATTACTTAAATATTAAAATATTATAAAATATAATAAAATATATAAAAATATATAATATGAATAATTTTATTATATTAGGTAATAAAGGTTATAATAATATAGATTTAAATGATATAATAGACATATTTAATAGTAATATTAGATGTAATATTACAATTCCAAATAATAATAATGGTACAAAAATATATCATTATATATTTAATGTGCATTTATATGAAAATTTAATACAAAAAAAAATGAATAAAAAAGAATTTATAGAAGGGTATAAAAATATATGTAAAGAAAAAGATATTGAAGAGTTTTATAATTTTTTTCATAAAAACAAAGATAAATTAAATATTATTAAGCAAAGAAATATTAATTATGATAATTTTTTAAGAAAGTTGGGTTGTTCATATTCAGTGAATAGAAGTTATATGGTTGCTTCATGTGGATATAATGCAATATTAGATATTATAATGAGTAATATTAGACCATTTGTGTTTGGTTATGGATTATCTACAAGAGATAGATTATCATTTTATTATAAAGATGTATCGTTAAATACTAATGCAGAAACTAGATCACCCTGTCATAATGAAGAAGAAGAAATAAATATATTAAAGTGGTTACATTATAAATATTATATAGATGCAACAATGTGTATGTTAAAAGACAATGAATTACCTACATTTGATTGTAGTATAATAAAGCCAAAACAAGATGTATTATTATTATTTTTACAAAAATATGGTATAGTTATCCTTGAAAACTTTTATCCAGAACAAATTTTAAATAAAATAATATATGAATATCATAGATTATTTGAGGAAAAAAGTAGTCTATTAACATATACAAAGGGAGATGATGGAGAGGATGGAGAACCAAGATTATTTAATGCTGAAAAGTATTCAGATTATATATTAAATTTTTTTTCAAATAACCAATTATTCAACAATATTGCTTCAAATTATATCAAAGGTAATCTTACAAATAAAAAAACATTGATAAATAAAGTAGCATATAGAGATTCACAAAAAACTAATAGTGGTGGTGGATGGCATAGAGATAATCATAATATGCAATTTAAGACAATAATGTATTTATCAGATGTAACAGATAAAAATGGTAATTTTCAATTTATAACTAATTCTTCTAAAAAATATATAGGTTATCCAAAACCAAGAACAGAGAATTATAATACACGTTATTCGGAAGATACAATAAAAGATATATTAAAAAATAATAATAATTGTAAGGTACATGATATAATAGGTGATAAGGGAACCATAATTATAGTAGATACAACAAATATACATAGAGGTAAAGATATATTGGAAGGAGAAAGATATGCTATTACAGAGTATTATATTTAATTAAATAATTATTATTAGTGTTATTTTCTAAGAATGATTTTACCTTATTATAATTATCATCTATTTTTTCCTCATTATAGCAGGTATGTTTCATTTTCCATTGATTATTATCTAATTTTTCCCATAATAATGGACTTCTAAATTTGTTAATAGTATTAAAAAAATCATCAACGGTAATATCTAAATAATTTAAAACCTCTACAAAAAATCTAGTAGGAAATTCACCATCATATTGTTTAACTAACATTTTTCCTTCTTCTAATGTAATTTGTTTATTACGTATTTCTTGGGATGTATCATAAGATGCTCTGCCTAAACCAAACTTTATCCATGTAGTATAATAATGAAAACCATCTATTCTATCATCAAATGAACTATATTTACAATAGCTACCTTCAGTTCTATGATCATTTGTTTGAAAACCACATTCACGTGCCATTTTATAATAAACCTGTTGTGGGTCCCAATGATAAAAATGACCTGTATAGTAAATTTTTATATCTTGACCATTTAATTGTGATTTTTTTAATGGTAAGTATGGTTCTAAATCTTCTAATGTTAATTTATATTTTTCTTTTAATTCACTTACCTTTAGTCCTGATATTATGAATTCATCAAAATTTTCATCATCTTCTACAACACAATGTTCTAATTTACGAAATGGAACCTTTAATTGGTCTAGGTTATTACCATATTCAGCTTCATTTTCTCCATAAAAAACGGCACTAACATTATATAATACAGCCATTTTAAGTGCAATATTTTTTTGTCCAATAATAAATGGTTGAAATGGATGTAAAATATTTTCAAATGCTATTTTAGTAAGTAATCTATGTACTCTTCCATTAGGTGTAAACATAATATTATCTATACCAATGTTATGTATCATATTTTGTAGATTTTTGAAACCTGGAATAGTATATATATGTGGTGCCCATGTTACACTTAAACATTTTGCGCCGTGTATTTTTTTTAAAATATATGCTTGATAGGTACTATCCTTGCCACCACTAGCTGGAATAATAATATCATATATTTTGTCACTATGAATATTAGATAATAATTGTGTTAAACTATTTTTACGTTCATCCCAGTTAATATTAGATTTATAATCAGAGTTTACATAACAAGCGGAACATACGCCTTGATTAAATTTAATATATTCTTTATTTTTATTATTATTTTTAAATTCTACGCAAGAAGAAGGACGAAAATTAGATATAGTACATTTACTACAAAATTGAATTTTCATTATAATTACAATAATAATAAAATTTTAAATATATATCTTATATATATGATTAAATAGATTTTATATAATATATATATGAGAATTCTAACAAAATTTGATATAAGAAATAATAATATAGTAAAAGGTATAAATTATGAGGGTGTTGAAAATAAGGGTAATTTTTTAGAAGTATATAATAATGTTTGTAATTATATATCAAATAATATTAATAAAAATTTTGAAATAATACTTAATGATGTAACCGCAACGCTTTATAATATAAAATCTGGACAAAAAAATATTAAAGAAATATTAGAACATAAACAATATTCATTACCTCATATTTGTAGTGGTGGAATAAAAAATATATATGATGTAGAAAAATATTTATTATTTGGTTGTGATCGTATTATGATTAATACATCATTACATGATAGAATCGACATAATCAAAGAAATAATACGAATATATGGATCACAATTATTGATACCAAGCATAGAAACGCGATATGTAAATGGAGACTATTATGTTTATAAAAGTTATGGTAGAGATGATACTAATATAAAATTAGTAGACTGGGTAAAAAAATTAAAATCATATGGAATAATTGAAATTCTAATTATTAGTATGGATAAAGATGGGACTTTGAGAGGATACGATGAACAATTATTATCATATTTGAATAAATCCACTATATTAGACGATAAAAAAGTAAGTATATTATATGCAGGTGGTATAAAAGATATTAATAGAGAATTAAAAGAAATAGAAGAAAAATACTTATTTATAACAGGAGTAAGTGTTTCAGCATTATTCTATAAAGAGAATTATACAAGTATTAATAAAGTAGATAATAATATAATAATAGATAGACCATCATTATATTTTTTATCATATTTAAAAGGTAATATAGAATCTGTTATAAGACACTATTCAAAATCAAATTATTGTATTAAAATAGATAGTATAAAAGATATACCTGTAAAGGGTAAAATATGTATTAGTGGACATTATAACAGTTATGAATTATTATTAGAATTAAAAAGAAATAAAGATTATGATATATTAAGAGAGAGATTATTAAATAATACGATAATATTTATAGGTATATGTGCAGGATTACAAATATTAGTTGAAAAAATAAATGATGAATTTTCTAATAATAGTGAGTTAGGTTTAGATATAATAAAAGATAGTAATATACAAAAATTAGATAAACCTAGAATTGGTTTTTTAAATAATAAGTTTTATTGTCATTTTTATAAAATTATAGATAATGAAGGTAATAATATAAATGAATATAAGAATAATAATATAGAAGCATATCAATATCATCCAGAGAATAGTATATATTAAATTTTAATAATATAAAATAAATATTATATTTAATATATGTATATATTTTTAAAACATAATAATGAGAAAAAAATAAAAGGAATATTAATAATAACGCATAAAGAAACTGTAAATAAAAATTTATTTATATATTTTAAGTTAATACATGAATACTATTATATATTAGTACATAATGGTTCTGTGAACAAACCTAGGGTATTACCATATATAACCTGTAATTTAACTACACAAGAGAATTGTATAAATAATAGATGTATACCCTATACCAGTAGAAATTTTTTAGATAATATTTTTAATAATACAACAGATAGTCTAATATACAAGAAGTTTCAAAGTATATTAGAAAAATATAATTTAATATATGATATAGAATATAATAATAAAATTTTTGATTTTATATGTGTTAATAGGTCATCTCCTATAAAATTAACATTTGAATTATTAGAATATATAATAGAATTATTAAAAGGAACAGATAAAACATGTTGTTTTATAATAATAGAAGATGATATAACAAACCCATATTATTTAAAAATAATGAAATTATATAATAATAATAAAATGGATAGATTATTATTTATTAATGGTTATAATTTAAATAAAATTAAAGGTAGTATTTGGACTGGTTTATCTAGAGAAGATCTATCTATATTATATAAGTTATCAAAAGTATATATGCATTGTTGTGAAAATGAAGGAGAAAGTAGAACTATTCATGAAGCAATAGCATGTGGTTGTATGGTATTAGCAAAAGATAATATGAAGGGTGGTGGATTAGATTATTTAAATAGAAATAATGCATTATTATATAATAATAAAAATTACTTTAAAAAAATGTTAGAAATATTATATAATTATAATAATTATATCTATGACAATGAGCTATTTAAAAAATTAAATATTACTTATTCATTACAATATTTTAAACAAATATTATATAATAATTTATATATTAATACTGAACTATCATATGATGAATTTGATAATAGTTGTAATATAGATAATATGATGGATAAATTGCCAGCACACGATATAAGTGAACCGTGGTATTTACCAGATATGTGTACAGCAGATATTAAATATGATAGTCAAATAAGAATTTTAAATAATATACTTTTTAAATAACATAAAGATTTAATATATATAATTCCAGAAAAAATTCTGTAAATTTATAATTAAATCTTTATGTTGTTTAAGTAATAAATGTTATTATCATATAGGTTCACATTTTGTTCATGCTGATCCTAAGTTAAGAAGACCTTTTGCTGAAAGAAGATTTGTTTATAAAACAGATAGAAAGTAGATACTAAATTTATTTTAATAAAATATATTAAAGCTAAGGTATATTTTATTTATAATGATTAGAATATGTGTATATACAACCAATAGAGCAGAATATTCTAAATTAAGACCTATATTAAAATTGTTACAAAATGATGATAATATAGAGTTATCGTTATTAGTTACAGGTTCACATTTATTAAAACAATATGGTGAATCTAAAAATCAAATAATTAAAGATGGAATTAAAATTACAGAAGAAATATATACACATATAGCAGGAGATGATATTACAAAAACAGTAGAAACAATAGGTTTAGGATTAATAAAATTACCTAGTATTTTAAAAAGAATAAATCCACATATTATTTTATGTGGTTTTGATAGATTTGATATGTATCCTTTTGCTATTACAGCAGCATTAATGAACTATTGTTTAGTTCATATAGAAGGGGGTGAAATAACAGGTACATTAGATGAAAAAATTAGACATTCAATTAGTAAATTATCAAACTATCATTTTGTTTCTACAGAATATGCAAAAAATAATCTAATTAAAATGGGCGAATATGCAGATAACATATTTGTTACAGGTTGTCCGCGTTATGATGAGTTAATTAATATACCTGAAAATAATGATAATATACTTAAAAATTATAATGTTATAAGAAAAAAATATTATATATTTTGTTATCATCCAGTATCTAGTGATATAGAAGTATCATATAAAGAATGGACTATATTATTACAAACATTAATAAAATTAAAGGAGAATGTTATTTTAATAAAACCTAATATAGATTATGGTAATGAGAAATTATGGGTATTGTTTGAAGAAATGAAACTAGATAGCTACTCACATATTAATATATATAATCATATAGATATAGATGACTTTTCAATATTATTAAAAAATTGTTGTATTATCATTGGTAATAGTAGCGGAGGAATTAGAGAAGCATGTGTATTCGGAACACCTGTTATAAATATTGGAACAAGACAACAATATAGAGTATTAGATACCTTAGTAAATGTTCATAATATGATAAATTTTGATATAGATAATTTAATGGATAAAATTATGTATTTGAAAGATATAACATATGATACTAATTTTATATTTGGTAGTGGAAATGCATCATATAATATTGTAAAAATTTTAAAACAAATCGATTATACTAATTCAGAGAAGGTTATTTCATATAGTAATTCTATAATGAACTAATATCTGTATTTTCTAATGTATAATTGATAATATTTATTATATCATCTAATGTATACTGTGAATCACTAGTTATTTTTTGATTTATATTTAAATCTTCTACTTGTTTTTCATTAGTTCTATAACCTATAAAATAACACTTACTTCTATCATAATTAAATTTAATAATCATAGCATTATATAAATCTTTTAAGTTTATTTTAAAAATATTAGTAGGTATAATAGTTTTACCTCTTACTTCAATATTATTAATAATATCATTACAAATATCATCTATTTTACTATAATATCTTTCTTGATTTAAATCAGTAATACATAATTCTTCTTTTCTTCTAATTTGTCTATACCATATATCTAAAACACTTCCATCTGACCAAAAGAAGTTAACGCCTTGATATATACTATAATTATATTGTAATATAATTTGTTCCATTAGATATTTACTCATACCATATGTATTAATAGGTGTATTAGCTTTATCAGTACTTAATGCTATTAAATTTTCAATATTATATTTATTACATAAATTAAGTATATTTTTAGTTCCTATAATATTAATATCTATACATTTTAATGGATCTTTTTCTGCAATATCCATATACTTTAATGCAGCACAATGTATAACGTAATTAATATTATTATTTTTAAATATCATATCTAATTTATCTATATCATATACTATATCAATACAATGACATGGTATATCTGGTTCTGTAGCACCCCAATTTCTTCTAGTTACTTTAAATTGATTAATTTTATTAGGTGAAACCCCTGTAGTAATTACTTTAAATTCATCTTTATAATTATTCCATAACATTTTAGATAAATTTCTTCCTAAGAACCCTGTTCCTCCTACAATTAATATAGTTTTCATATATTATAATATATTAAGTATTATTTAATACATTATGTAATGATTTAATTTATATTTGAGCTAAATATTTTTTCATCAATTTTAATATCATTTTTAATAGTTTTACCTATTAATTTAGGTATATCTTCTGCTAAGTAATCACCTATATTAGGTCTTTTTGCTATAATATCTGATTCTTTTAATATATGTCCTGCTTTTAAATCTCTAGTAGTTGTTAATGTACAATAAGCAAAATCAATAGTGCCTTGTTCTTCTTTTTGTACTGCATATCTTCCTTCACCTTTACAGCAATCTGATAATACGTCTAATTGTTCTATTAATGTTTTTAATTCTTTTGGATTTATAGAAATTTCCATATCTGGTCCTGGCCAATTTTTATAACTTGTATAATGTTTTTCAAATATACGACAACCTTTCATAAATGCTCCAAAACAAGATGTAATACCTATAGAATGGTCTGATAATCCAATTATAGCATTAGGAAATTCATATTTTAAATCTTCTACTCCTGGTAAATTAACCTTATCATATGGTGTAGGATATATAGATACACAATGAAATAAACAATATGGTGTTTTATATTTTTCTATTATATTAACAGTATCTCTTATTCGCTTTAAAGTATTCATTCCTGTACTAACTAACATAGGTTTACCGAATTTAGCAACATGTTCTATTAATTGTAAATTATTCATTTCTCCTGAACCTATTTTATATGCCTTAATATTCATATTTTCTAATCTATCTGCAGCTTCTATAGAAAAAGGAGTACATAAATATATCATACCTAGTTCTTCTACAATATTTTTTAATTTTCTCTCCTGTTCTTCATTAAATGAACATCTTTCTATTATATTATAAATATCTGTATTAGCATTACTCGGTACTATTTTCTTAGCCTCATTTGTCATTTCTGCACCAGCTATATGGCATTGAAATTTAACACATTCTGCTCCATTATAATATGCATCATATATCATCTTAATTGCCTTTTTCATATCTCCTTCATGATTTATACCTATTTCTGTTATAACTAGTGGTTTTGTATTATTATTTAAAATTCTACCTCCTATGTTTAATGTATTTCTTTCTATTTTATCTATTTTAGATTTAATTTTATATTCTGCATATTTAAAATCATCACTTGTATCTATATCTATTATATTATCTTCTATAGGGTATATTAATGGTTTAATATTATCATATGGACAAGAACCTATATGATATTTTATTTCCTTGTTATTCATTATTAAATCTGTCTTAATTATATATAATAATCCATTCTCATATACTGTGCTATTATTATTGTTAATATTTATGTTTCTTATTTCATTATTTTCTAATTCATATGTTTTATTAACTTTATTATTATACATACTATATGTGCTTAACCCATTTAGTTCTTTATGTTTACGAATATAATCTATTAAATAATTAATATGCTCTGTAGTTCTTTCAGGTGTAGTAGGTTGGATTATAGCTATATATTCGGGTAATTTTATATTTTTATCCTTATAATGGTTTAAACAATGTTTTATAACATCTATATGTTTAGCATCTGATGTACATAATTCTTCTGGTCTTATAAAAGGACATTCTATATGTTTATATTTCTTTGATATATTTATACATTCTTCACAGTCTGTTGATAATATAGTTTTATCAAATAAACTATTATTTGTTGCTACATAAGCCCATTCTATTAATGGTTTATTTATTAGTTTTAATTTATTTTTATTATGTAAACGAACTGAACCGCTTCTTGCTGTTATTATTCCCCATATAGACATATATAATATGTTATATATACGTTATTTTAAATATATTTAAAATTAACATATTAAATATAATTATATAAATGAAATACTATTTCGGTATTGATAATGTTATATGCGAAACACAAGAAAAT
>CESM01003210.1_pt1 | contig 18117 bp, 12 predicted proteins | sample 361421 | NCBI WGS metagenome assembly CESM01 (sample SAMEA2622219, study PRJEB7988) | marine metagenome | isolation source: saline water (ENVO:00002010), including | reverse complement strand
TGCAGAATAGGGTAAAACACTATTCGAGTCTACTGTCAATTTACTTCCTGCTTGATTTGCTATTGCTACCCATGCCCATCCACCCTCTATGTCCCATTCCAATAATCCTTGGGAGTCATCAAGAACATTTGATGAGGGGGATGTTCCATACAATTGAATCATTGCACTATCTCCTTCCATCGCTATAATTACAGGCGAAGATGCCCAAGAATGATCGGCTTTTTGCGTATCAATTGAAATCTCTCTCTGATTCCCTCCTGGGTCTTGAGCTAGAATTCTAATTGTCTTTACACTTCCATCCCAATCTGATGAAGGCATAAGGTCGATCGGTACTCCTCTAATTTCATCTACTCCTAGAACTACTTCTGTTGTCCCAGAGGCATTCCAACCTATTGGTAAACTTAGAACCTGTAGAGATATCGTGGTTGGAGCATTGCCGTTGTTTTGTAATTCGGCGAGGGGGTATCCTCCATTTTCAGATATAATCCAAGAACCTGTGCTGGATAAAGTAAAGTCATGAATCACAGCAACTCTTAGAGGGAGTGTTATTGTGGAATCTGCACTACCATCTCCTTCTCTTAATCGGACATGTAATTCTACGGTTTTACCATGTCTCGCAGTAGATGGAGGCGTGATGTCTAATTCAAGAGGTGCTGATTCTCCAGGTTCTAGTATTGGCATGTTTTCTGGTGTTATGATTTCCCAGCCACTTTCTCCAGTTACATATACAGAAACAAATGGTTCAGAGGGGGAGTTGCCAAGTTGAATCACACTCAGAGAAACAGTTGATCCGAATGGGTCAATTTCCAGATTCGCGTCGGCAGCAATTGCATTCCACCCAGTTACATGAGCCACTTCTAGGATGAATGAGACAAAATACACCTGCTCATCAAATGACATACCAATCATATCCACACTGTATTGAGTTCCATTCCAAGAATCCGTAGGGATCTCTACTGTCAAGGTTAGTATCTCTGTGTCATTTACTGCTATATTATTTGTTGATGAGCCAATAATGTTCCATTCAGTACTTATGTCTCCTCCTACCTCAAAAACAGTTCCAGTGCCATTTATGCTTAGGTCATCTACTAGGTTACCTACATTTGTTGCGCTTACTTCCACAGTAACTGATTCTCCGGGTAGGACGGAAAATATTTCTTGATCATCAACTAAGTTTCCATCTAGGTTTGAATTAATATTCCATCGATGGTCTTGTCGCGCTTCTAAGGTCAGATAAATCATCGAGAAAACATTTGAGTCTCCTTGGGAGTTCATTGTTATACTAATGTTAACAGGTGTTCTTGCTGGAGTTGATTCTGGAAGTATTACTTGTAGAGGCAGAGTCCTGAGACTTCCAGCACCTAATTGTATGACTTCACTTGAAAATGTGACTTCTATCCCCGGGTCTTCAATCAGATTAGAATCTAGTATCACTTCATAAGACATAGAATAGGAGTCCTCTCCATTTCCTGGATTGTATAATCGAACTGTGGCAGGGATTGCAGTCTCAACATCAGCTAAATTTGTATCTTCATTAGGTGAAATCAATACCAAAGTCGCTCTATATATCTGAAGCACTTCAACTGAAAGCCTTAGTGTGTGTTCAATTTCTGCATTGTTTTGATCAACAAATGAATGATAAGCAGGAGGTGCATCTACAGGTAACTCCAAGGTCAGAGTACCAGTTAATCTAGAGCCAGGTGCACCGGTCATTATTATGGCATCTGAATTTAGAGATAATGCTCCTGTTGAGGACCACGACCAATCTTCAATATCCATTCCTGCTTCAGATAGTGACCATTCTAGTGTTGCTGAATCACTGGGCATATCTGCTTTTACAGTCCATGTAAGGGTATTCTCTGGCATGCTCCTTTGATGATCTGATTCTGTTACGATACCACTTGCAACGAAGTTTAATTGAACATTTTGACAAGTTTCATCTTCACCAAAACCTACGCACATTGATAGTGGAGTCGTGACACTATCTCCAAGATTAACATCACTAGGCACTCCAAGTCTAGCCGTTATTATTTTAGATTCTCCTGCTTCCAATGTTAGTGCGGGAATTTCATTATCATATTCATCGTAAAGTGTTAATTCATTATTTTGATTATTCTCATCCCACTCTGTAGTTTCCCATCCCATTACAATAGAATTTTCATCTGCATTGCCAAGATTTTCAACAATTAACCAAGCTTTGGCAGAATCTCCAATGAGTCCATAACCGGTACTTTCTGCAACCCCCGAAGGTCCTCTAATTGATAGCCCTCGGGTACGATTTGCTTCTATTGGTAGAGTTGCTGATACAGTGATGTTGCTATCGCTATCTAGAGTCAGAATTAGAGACAAAGATCCCGTGTCTGACCCCGGTGCATCTGAAGGTGAATTAATTTGTAATTCAGGAGTCCAAGTATCTCCTACTCCAATTTCAATACCAGTTAGTCCGCCTTGTGTTTGATCAGTCCATGACCATCCATCTGGTAATTGAGTTGAATCAATTGTCAGACTCCAAGTTCCTGCTAGTCTACCTGTTGATCTAACAGTGGGGTATGCCATTGAATAAGACCCTGGATCGACTCTTGTTGGTTCAGTAGGGATCTCAAAGGTTGCATTGTATGGCTTTACTACGGAAAGAATAGCCATGACTTCATCATTATCGTATCTTGATTGTGTTACATTCTGATAAGGATCAACAATCAATTCGAATTGATGGTTTCCTAGACCACCGCTCCATTCTACTGAAAATGAGTCAAATGCTCCAGATCCAGTTGGGCCTGTTGGTTGTAGTGTATCCACTCTATGTCTTGCTATTTCTTGCCCATCAGCATACAAAACAGCATCTACTGGCCTGTCTATCTGACTTGTACCAGAATTTTCGAAGAAAGCCGTAACTGTGACATCTTCACCTGGATCTGGTGCACTCGGATTGAATTCTATAGCGCGGCCGTCAAGTAGAGGTCTGATGTCAGCAATAGCTGTTGAGATTATGGTATCAGCAAGAACGATGTCTAAGGTAGCATCTCCATCAATATCTGCCAGAGCCGGAGAAGACCAAGTTCGATGGTCAACTTCAACTTCATTATTCCAATTATCATTTATTGCTGCTTGAGTTCCAGTATCTCCGTCCCATGCCCAAAGTGTTCTTCCATACGCCACTAAAACTTCAGGCATTCCATTACCATCGATGTCCATCCAAATCGGTTGTGCTACAGCAATTTCATCATTTGGAGCGCCACTGGATTGTTCCAAATCATGATACCAATCAAGTTGGGGGTTATTTCCAGAAACATCATGACAACCTGCATGCCCATGCCTTGCAGTAGTTTCTTGATACCATGACACCCAACAGACTCTATCAATAACTCCATCTTCATCTGTGTCTATAGCGAGTGGTGGAGCATCGGTGAATCCATTCACAGCCTCAAATGACCAAATTTCACTACCATCGTCTATTTCTAGGCCTCTGAATTCTGCGCCATCTATAGATGTAGATCCGTCTGCATCTGTTGGAATTGTAACAATCATTTCAGGAGTAGAATCTGCATCCAGGTTTGCAATCACGGGTCCTGGTAAACGAATATGTGGGGCATTTGTTTCACCATCTAAATTTGATAAACTCAACGACCATGTCTGGTCTCCAGAGTTTGAATCTAATTTCCAAACCCACATAGCTCCGCTATTTTCGTTTATGGTAGTTAATAGAATGTAGGCGGTTTGGTCATCAACCTGAGCAAAGGATGGGTCTGAGGGATATGTTCCATCGCCCAAGGTTGATTGCCAAATTGGGGAGGGGGCGCCGTTTGCTTCAAGTGGTAAAGCAACAACTACTGGATTATTATTATCATCTACTGCAGCCAATACTAATTCTGCATCTCCATCGAGATCTAAGTCGGCAAGCAATGGTTGAGTAGTCGGTCGATGCCCCCCTAGGCCAGTTGTCCAGTCGGTTGCATCATTGCTAATCTTGAGATTTTCATCACTCCATGACCATAATAATTCGCCACTCTTTGATCCACCTGGGGACCAACCAGTTACAGAACAATAAAGACGTGGTGAATAAGCATCGACATACATTTCGCCTCCAGCATCATAAACAAGAATGAGCTCTTGCATCCCGTCATCGTCAAGATCTACAATTACGGGAGACGCCTTAACGAGGTCTGTTAGGCCCAAATCGACCTCCCATGCTAGGTCTGCATCTTCTCCCTCAATGATTTTGACTATACTGTGATCGTTTCCTCCATCATCAGTTTGAACAAGCACAGTGAATAACGAATCCCCCCCACATCTCTCAATAGCTGCCTCATCTGTTACTATTTGGTTACTGAAATCTCCAATCGGCGTCCCCAGTGCATCAGTTCCTTCAGCATAATTTCCGTACATCCAATTTACAACAGGCTCTACTACGGATGCTAATTCACTAGCATTATCTGGTATGTCATTCCCTGCGCCTCCATTTGGTCCATGTGTTGGTCCTTCCGATGTTCTTTGGCCAATTCTGCCTGGTTGTGGCCACGGTTGTCCTCCATCTATCCACGGTTCAACAGACCCTGTATTGTAGATCGTCTCTTCATCAGTTAATTCTAGATCCCTAGAATCCTCATCTGTAATTGCTAATGGCGACACACTCACCATGATCATGATGGCCACACCAAGAAGCGCATTGCGCTTGTTAGAGGTCGCAGGATACGCACTCGCCATGTTCATCAGACTTACACTTGCGCTTCGCAGCCCACTTGAACGTTCGGGCTATACTATCATTCAGACCTACGGTCTGAGCATTATTCTCCATTCGCCAACTGAAAAGTATCGTTTTATCTCCATCCGTTGCTCTTATACGAGAGACTTTGGTCGGCGAGTCGCACGGACCTCTCCTCTGGAGGCGAAGCCGATGAGGGACGGGAGGCAAACTGCCTTTCCTCCGACTCACCTCGGAGCGGTCCGGTAACTGGAGGAAAAGCAATGTACAGCCTCGTAACAATGGAGGATACCATACGTATCCCTGCCGAGTACATCCGTAAGGATCGAAAGTTGGAAGAACATATTGATGAATTAGCACACGCTGCATTTGAAGGTCGTTTTGACGAAGATGAAAACTATACTCTTCTAACGTTCAATCATGAAACGGTTGGCCGAGGGAAAATTATTCATGGAGATGGAGCAATCTATCAGCGAGTTAGATTCAAGGCATTACATTTCACAATGGAAGCAAACGAAGTAGTAGATGGTGCAGTTTCAGAAGTATCTGAGTATGGCGCTTTTGTACGTATTGGCCCAATAGAAGCTCTTCTTCATAAATCACAGATTCTTGATGAGCCAATCCAAGTAAATATGGGTATTCGAAGAATTGAGGGTTCAAAAACCGGTAAAAATATCGAAGAAGGCTCATTTGTACGATCAAGAATTGTTTCAAAGGCAATTAACCAGAATGACCCTCGCTCAAGTAAGATTGGTTTAAATTGTAAGATGCCTGGATTAGGTGCTCATGATTGGCTAACTCAGGGTGATTGAAATGCCAAAAAAACCGTTCGCATGTTCTGAATGTCATCGCATTGTCCCTGACCCGCCGACAAAGAATGATCCTCCTCAATGTCATCATTGTCCTTCAGCAATGGTCACAACTGATTGGTCTGGATATGTAGTAATACTACATCCACACAGATCCGAAGTCGCTCAGAGATTGGAAATCGATAGTCCAGGATCTTATGCATTAAAGGTCAATATCCGTTAAGGAGGAATTAAACATGGAAATCATTGAAAGAAAAGAGAATCCATTGCTCAAGAGAGTTGAACTTCGATTCCGTTGGAATCACGATAAGAATTCGACTCCAACTTTGGCCGATATGGTTGCTGCTGCAGCTAAGGCTGAACCCGGATCAAAGAAAGAATTGACTTTTGTGAAGAATGTCAATACGCGTTTTGGCCAACCCCTTACAACTGGTCTTGCAATAATCTATGAAGATGAAAACTCTGCTTCTGTAGAACCTGAATATGTCCATAATCGCCATCAAAAATTAAAACCGTCAACTAAAGAGGAAGGTGAGGCTTGATGAGCGGTTCTGGAGAAAAATGGAAGAAATCCAAACCAGCAAAATATGACTCATCTGGAGATACTTTAGTCAGAGGCGAACATTGCCCTAATTGTGGACCCGGTGTATTTCTAGGAGTACATTCTGATCGCAAAAATTGCGGTAAATGTGGTTTTACAAAGTCGAACGAATGATGGTCATTAGTTAGATCACTAACTATTTTTGTGACTTGATATTATTCCATCGTTGCTTAGAACGTTATTTCCGATAAATGCCACCCCTATATCTGGTCTAGTAATGCATTTAACTACTTTATTTACTAATTTTCCATCATGCCTCCATCCTGTCCAAATCCAGGACTCTTCGGTCTTTTTTGCAGCTAATACAGGACCCGGAGTAGAGTATATCTGGGGTTCTGAATCAATATTTTCAATAATCACTATGTTCCCTGTATTTAGAGAAATTAGATAATCATCATCTCCTTCAAATACAGCCTGAATCTTTTCAGGGAGGTTTAGTTCCAGACTTCTTATGAAAGATCCATCATCTGCTTTTAGAATTGCAAGCCAATTATTCTCAAAGAAGACATGTAAATCATTATTATTTTCAAAGATCGAGATTATTTTCTCAGGTCCATTAGTAAACTGATTACCGGGTTTATTGGGGATTGGAGATCTCCAAATTTCATTTGATTCTGAATTCATTTTGTAGATCCCACGTCCTAATATCCCAAAGAAAAAATCATTTCCAGATACAGACAATGCCATAGGTTCTGAATTGAGTGTTTGAGACCATTTAGAAGTTTCAGGTTCTATAGAAGAGGAATATATTGCGCCTTTTCTCAACATTGATCTTTTAGGTCCATTTCTCCATTCTTCTTTCAAGGACAGAGCCGCCATCTTAGCAATTTGCAACTCATGATCTACCCATGTCGCAACCCAGTAGTCATTGATTACTACGCCTGAAGTTGTAGCCATGGGAAATGGTCTGACAGTTGGGTGTAATATTTCTCCATCGACTTCTCGTAAAACTTCTCCTAAACTTCCAATTATTACGTTACCCCAATCTCCGGAATCAATCCGAGTTGGAGTGAAGTTAAGTCGTTCAGTCACACCACTCGCTATATCATACGGTGTTTGAACCTGTGGTCGGATGACTTCAAGCGTATGTATTGTGTCGAAGTATCGTGGTTGTACTCATACTTGCTTCTGAAGCAGATATTGCATCTATGAATTTACATAATGCTGTACTCGGATTAGGTGATTGGCATGTTTTTTCATCATACAGTCACGGCAAGGTCTGGATACACAAAAAAAAACCAATTCACATGTTACTTATTGATGATTTACATATATATGCAGATCAAATTGACACAACCCATGAGTTAGAGTTGAATGTTCAGGTCACAGAAGTCCTTGTTCTTTCAAGGCATGTGTCTAAGAGTGGCCTTCCTTCATTGACTCTTCATCCAATCGGTTGCCCAGGTGAAAAACCTCTAGGGGAACCGGGTTTTGCAGGTGGTGAAAAGGGCCTAGCAGTGCCTCCTTCACCTCGCTTCGCTTCTCTATTTATACTACTATTAGAGGCTGCGAATTCTTCAAAACTATCCGAAGAATTTGATGTTACTGTAGAGACTACTCATCATGGCCCAGTACTTTCTAGACCTACTCTTTATCTCGAAATTGGTTCCAGTGAAAATGAATGGTCACGTCAAGATGCATCTTTACTTTGGGCCGAAGTTATTTCCAATTCACTTGGCTTGGCTGATTCCGACCCTCACGAGGAATGGCCGGGCTACGGAGAGGTGATGATCGGCTTTGGAGGAGGTCATTATGCTCCAAGACATACATCCGTGATGAAGAAAAATCAGTTTTGGGTGGGTCACTTAATTGCAAATTATGCACTTGAATTTGAATTGGAAGAAGAGGGTACTATTCCATCAGGGCAATGGAAGCACTCTATTGAAGAAGCAGTCCGTACAACTCGTGTAGCATTCCCGGGTGGGACTATATTTGGCCACTTAGATCGTAAATCATTCAAGGGTTGGCAACGTAATGCAATAATTGATTTTCTTTCAACGTTGGATATAGAAGTTAGACGTGGAAAGGACATGTTTGGATGAGCAATTGTGAAAGCGTGCCAGCCTCGCCGGAGTTAGCATGGGGTTCGCGGGCAGGCTAATCATGTACCTCATGCCTGTCATTCCTAAATTCATTATACGCTGGGTTGCAAAACGCTATGTTGCAGGCCATAATATTACTGAAGCAATCAACGTAATGAAGCGACTGAGTTCTGAAAATGCATGTTTTACAGTTGATGTCTTAGGCGAAGAAATCAGTTCTATGGATGAAGTATCTTTTTTCCAAGACGAGTATTCTAATTTGATCGATGAGATAATCAAAAATAATTTAGATGCTAATATTTCACTTAAGCCAACAGCATTTGGATTATTAATTGATGAATCTGAAGCCCTAAAAAACATCGAAAGAATAGTTCGTAAGGCCGCAAATCATGGGATGTTTGTAAGATTAGATATGGAAGATCATAGAGTCACTCAACGAACTATTGATTTAGTACTGTCTTTACATGAAATTGGACTTGAGAATGTAGGCACTGTGTTCCAAGCTAGGTTATTCAGAACAGAGAAAGATATAGTCGAAATGCAACAGAAATTAGCAGGGAAGTCTGATATAAGAATCTGTAAAGGAATTTATCTAGAATCCAATGATATCGCACATACGAGCTACAGAGATATAGTGAATGCAACTAATTCATCAATTGATTTGTTATTAGATTGTAAAAGTTATACTGCAATCGCGAGCCATGACATACCAGTTATTGAGCATTCACTAAATGCCTTGAAGTCACGTGGATTCATTACTGAAAACAATCAAACCAATTCTTCTGAAGATCATACAATGATTTGGGGTAATGGAAAGGGCCCAGGATATGAATTCCAGATGTTATTGGGTGTAAGAGGAGATATACGCAGGAAGTTATCTTCGGATGGTCATCGAACTAGAATTTATCTTCCTTATGGAAAGCATTGGTACGAATATAGCATGAGGAGATTAAGAGAAAATCCAGATGTGGCGTGGCATGTTGCTAAGAGTCTGGTAATGCCATGGACAAATCGTACTTAATTAGTAACATCTTAACTTCAATCATATCTGAAATTAGGTGGGTGCAAATATACTCTTCTTATGTCGATTGCAGATCTTTTCCCACGTAATGTTCTTCCTTTACCTGTATGTAACGCTCTAATTCTCCATTTAATTCCATCAATTTCCATTATTGAACCGCAAGAAAAGATCTCATTTTGATCACATTCGAGATTTTTCGAAGTACTATTTTCTCCATCTGTCATCGTAAGACGAACTACTACCTTGTCGCATCTTACTGCCCAGAGGGTTCCTATGTCTCCTGCCTCAGAACTTTTCATAGGTTTACCTTCATCATCATCCATTCTAGTTATCCTGTAAACCTTATCTTCATGTTCAAAAATATCATTGACATAGATTTTTTCATCATCATCCGCCTCAATTTTGGTAGCCACACTAGTAGATCCATCTGATAAATTAGCACTAATTATTACAGGCTTCCCAGGTCTAAGATGAAGTGTTTGTACATTATTACAATTTACACATTTTACGAGTAAGTCCTCTCCTTCTCCTTTTTGTGTTCTACGTAGAACTTCCTGTTCTGTGAGCTCATTACACTTAGGACAATCTGCTACATCAATTGCCTGCTCCACCTCTTCTTCAGTCACAGGCTGTCGGCTGACATCCCTTTTTTGAAGCCATCCGTACAAGGTATGTTTCAATAGAGTCCTGTTGCAGGGAGTGTCATGAGCGATTTGGGGGGTGGGTTTGGCTTACCTCAAATGAACAAAAGAGATATGTTTGAGCAACTTCTTTCCGAAGACACTAATCGTTCTTCTATTGAACCTGAGATCGCTTCAGCAATTGGCGAACAGATGTTGCATATGGACTTACGTCAATTGCCAAGATCTGTCAGGGTCAGAATTAGAGATATAACTGGAAGAATTCCAACCAAAAATACGATTATTGTGGGCGGGGGTATTGGTCATCTTACAGCGTGGTTATTGGATCTCTGGTGTGGCGATCCGGCAAATGATTCAGAAGATATCAGACACAAACCAAATACTTTGAGAGTTATTGAGGAAGGAGGAAAATTTGGTATCATAATTGATAGACTTATCAGACGTTATTCCGCTAATAATTGGGCAGAAGTGATTGTTGGCTCTTGGTCAGAGGTGTTTGCAGAAACTCAGTCATGGAATGCAGCAGCAGCGGCTCTCCCTGATTCGGCTAGAATGTCCCCTCTGCCTCAACCAATTGATTTGATCATTGTAGATTTATCGGATGATGAACGCGTTGAAGCCTCAATCTCCGCATTTGATTTATTGTCAGTAGGTGGTATTCTAATCACACTTGAACCCGAAGTGCCCACTGGAGATGTAGGAGATCCCAAGGATGGTCAAGAAAGAACTCCTGCTCAAAGAAAAGTGGAATCATTCAATCGCTGGATATCTTTTATTCAGAATGTAGATGCACATCATTCTGCTGCGTTTCTTGAATTAACAGGCGGTACATTAGCGGTTTTCCGCCGTTCTGCCTGAGCATCGCTTGTCATATTCAGATGAATTATTTCTAGCCCTTCGGAACTATCGTTGTAATCTATAGTTGAATTATTTCCTAAACTATCGATTAGTAAATCAATTCTGAAGATTCCATATCCAAATCTATCGTCATGCTCAGTTTGCCCATCATCCATTTGAGAATTTTCACTGATTTTTTCTTTCACAAGATCAATTGCATTGGTTCCGCCAGATCCTCCCTCTCTTTGCAATTCTGGATGTTCTTGTAAAAGAAGTGCAATTCCTCCACTTACCCATGCAGTGGCTGCCGAAGTTCCACTTGCCCAACCCCACCATGTGCCATCTCCAGAGCCTCCTGCCATGAGTACAGGCACCTCCGCTCCTGGGGCTAGAACTTCTGGTTTTTTATCGGGATCTGATCTAGGCAATTGTGGTGGCCACAATTGTAAATTATTATCTCCACTTGAACTTCCACTCCACACATTGCCAAGTCTAGTTACTCCTCCTACACAAATAACATTCTCTACAGATCCAGGAGAAGATACATCTCCATCATCGTCTTGTCCATCATTGCCTGCGGCTGCTACTACGAATACACCCTGGTCGAGAGCATCTTGAACCGCATTTTCTAGTTGGTCAGTTGTGATTCCAAGAAAACCAATTCCTCCTTCGCCTCCGAGGCTCAACGATATGATGTCTGCTTGGTTACTTACGCACCAGTCAACTGCCTCAGCAATTCCCTCATCAGTTCCTTGTCCATTGGAGCCAATTGCTTTAGCAACTAGTAAATCAACACCTTGTGCATTACCTCTAAGGCCATCTTTAGCGACAATAATTCCTGCCATTGCCGTTCCGTGACCTTCATCATCGTAGGGCTCACTTTGGTCATTGATTACATCCAGCCAACCTACTAGGTTCTGGTGCCGCAAATCAGGGTGTGAAAGTTCAATTCCAGAGTCCACCACACACAAAATAACTCCACTTCCGTCCAAATGATCAATCTCATCAAACCCGGTTAGGTCATAGTAAGATTCTTGCCAACCAGTCAATGTTGGGGAGGGGCCTCCAATAATTATGTCATGTGCATTTGACCAAACCCAAAGAAGTATTATTGCTACTACAAATAAGGAAAATAATGATGATACGGCGCCAATTAGCCATGGCAAGGCATCCTGGGAAGACATATCCTCCTCAACAATTTCACTAGATTCTTCCTGTGGTGAATCTGTCATCCCCAATCATCCTTCATTTCACCAAGCATCAGCTTTAGTGAATTGACTTAGTAATGTAGTACTTGCTCCACATTTCTTACAAGTAGTTCTGTTAGGCAGGATGTCTTCACACTCATTACAAGTCGCGCCTGGTTCACCTATCCCTTTGCAATTTTCATTCAAACAAGGGACTTCGATTGATCCATCCGGATTCTTAACTGCAGAACTCTCACTTTTGCAAATTGGACAAACCCCTTGCCTTTTCTTCTCAAATGTTGGAATTACATCTCCAGCAACTTCTCTGGCTCTGAAAGATTGTATTTTCTCAGCAGAATTTCCAAGCATGAATTGAGGATACCATAACGTTTGAGCCCAAACAATAACTCCGATTATTGCTGTAATTACATGGATCGCCACAAATGTCGTCATATCCTGTTCAATAGGAGGTCTTAGTGCAATTGAATGTGCCCCGCTCCAAGCGGATATGTTGATCAGAATCATCCAAGTTATGATACTTAATCTCCAAGCCTTTAGGCTATGATCTCTCCAAGCTTTATTGACCATTCTTGGATCTGGATGCGCGTGTCGTTGTTGAACATGTAAATCTCTAGTTTCCATGACTGCTCTATCGACTACAATTGTTAGCACGAATATAAGAATTAAATTGCCCATAAATACACCAATCCAATCGGCATAACTGGAGTTAAAGGGGAATGTAGTTGACCCTGCATGGGATGAAACATGTCCTATTTGAACCGCTAGACTACCGACGGACATGAATACCAGATTGTCTCTCATTAGAGGAAATCTAACCCATAACATAGCAATTAGACCAATCCAACAAATTATTGATAGAAGTGATAGCATTAGGGTGAATTCGTTTACATGTAGAAATCCCCCTTCATTTTCTCCCTTGCCAAATAGTCCCATTCGTCTGAAATCTCCGCCTCCTGCCAATTCTCCTATCCCTAAATCCCATGCTCCAAGAATAATTGCAGCTGATGCAATTAGAATTGCAAAACCTTCGTTAATCCCCCAATTTCTACGAATCATTGTGATATGGAATACATATTCTTCAATTATTGAGTCAATAAATTTCAATCTTTTATCGTAATTAGAGAGCCCCAATGGAGACTCAACATCGCTCAGCCTAAGAGGGGAGTAATCATTGAGTTCCTGTGGAACTTCTCCGCTCTCGACATCACTCACATTGGGTTCGCAATGGAACACGCATAATAATCCCACTTTGAAAATGCACCTTTGCATCGCTACTTGTGAACCTATTCAATTACGTGATATGCTAGTTTGTGGCGCCGAGAGGGAGATTTGAACTCCCGAGGGTAGAACCCACATGATTTCCAGTCATGCGCAATACCAGGCTATGCGACCTCGGCAGGCAAATCTTCGAGTTCGGTTCTGGTCTTCAGTTTGTTGTATGGGCAAACACCATAATCCTTGATTTACTTCTCTTGTTTTTTTGTCCGCAGTCGTTAAATTAGAATCAGAAGTGGGGTGCCTACTGCCACTGTGGCTTAGGGGTATAGCGACGCCTTGGTAAGGCGTAGGTCGCGAGTTCAATTCTCGCCAGTGGCTCCATTTTTCTTCCATTTTTTAGTTTTTTAAATGACCTTTATAATATGCGCAAGGGAACCTTTTGTTCCAAATTATTCATAACGCTGGTATCCCCGTCATGGGGTATGGCCATCGTCTCCCAGAAGAATGGAGCTCTGTTAATCGTATTGTGTCTCTTGACTATGCCTCTTGCTTCGGCAGGGCAATCTAACTGGACTACTAGTTCTCCAGTTAATCCAGGAGATGAAGGTGTTACTGTGAATTCCTTTACAGTTCCAAGTAATGAAACCATAACTGATGGATGGATTCATGTTACAAATGATCCCATGGCAAACGCACCTGGGGATAATGTTGTTTTAGCATCAAATGAGATTGCTTCGGGTGGATTTTCGGGAACTACTGACACCCTAATAGATGGCAATATCACGCTGGAAGATGATGGCTCGATTTCCAGTGTGTTCAACTTTGATGATAATGGCAACTTTACAATTGACATGGCTTCTCAATATATCTCAGGTCCTGGTCCTCACATGTGGGCTCTTGAGGAAACCGCAGGCTGGATCACAACCGCTTGCCCGGGAGATACTGCTAATGGTGGCTCAAGTGCATTGAGACAATATAACATAACTTCTGGATATGATGATGATCTTGATGGCTATCTTGACTCTCATGAAGTTACCACTGTTGTGATTTTCTGTCAAACTGATCAATTGATAGTTGGAGGTAGTGGTTTACCTCCTGCTGGTGATGTTAATGGTACTGTAAAGAATTCAACACCGACATTTAACTCTATGACTCTAAATGTTGGTCATTCAACATGTACTGAAGGTGGATATTACCTTGAATATGGTAATGATTTTGGTACATATTATGACAGAAATAGTTCTCTCAATGCATCCGAACTTGGCGGCGAATTATATTTCTGTAATCAGATCGAGTTATGGTTTGCTTCACTACTTAATCTCGGCGGATCTATTCAAGGAGTCCAACAACAATTATCTCATGGAACCGTTCCTGCCTATCCCGTTGAAGGAGAGGTAGTTGCAGGTACCTTACCAGGTAGCCCCGTGCCTCCTGGTACTGATGGTTGGCTGATTACGCCTACTCAGTCAATTCCAGTTGACCCCACTACTCATGTCAACTATACGCTATCTTTCGACCATTGGCCTAATCTAGAATCTGGAGATGGTGCTTGGGTCGAATATAGGATTCAAAGCTCATCAGGAGATTGGAATGACTGGACATGGGTTGCTCCTGTTCATGGTTATCCTAACTATATCCCTGTTGGAGATATAGATGTGGAAGGTAATCCAAGCGGAGACTTGCCTGTGTTTGGAGGTACAGCAACTGCATGGGAACACAAAGAAATTGATTTAGCTTCCCTAACAGATGGAGGAGATGACACTTACATTCAATTTAGATTCCGTTTATCCACTTCCGATGCTTCATCAGGATCCCCTGGTTGGTTCCTTGATAATATAACATACAATAATGATGGTACAGGTGCTGGTGCTTGGCACCATGGTTGTGATGTAAATGGTTATTCATACACAAATTATGGGACTTATTGTTACTATTCTAATTCTGCTAATGGTTTTCTTAATGTCGCAACAGGTCTAGATCTAACTGGAGTTCATGACTTACGGTTTGACTTACATTGGGATCTAGAAGGTTCTGGTTGGGATAATGCATGTATTGAATTATCAAACAATGGCGGCACTAGTTGGATCGATATATCATCAACATCATCAACTACAACTACTCAATGTAGAAGTCGTGCTGGCGCAATCCCAGGTTATGGATATTCAGACATAACAGGTACCAGTTATGGAGATGATAGTGGTGGCATGGTTACTATAGAAACTGATGTTCCAACTAGTCATAGAGTATCTTCTGTTGATTTGAGAATTCAAGTTCAAACAGACGGTTCTGTTGCTTATGGAAGTCCAGGTGGTAGTTCAGATACCGATGGACGTGAAGGTATTACCGTATTTGGTTACAGGACAATGAGTTCTAGTGGGACTGTAATGCAATCCTACACAATTCCTTCTACTGCTACAACATCTGGTTATTCTTATGCTTCTGGACCTAATGAATGGCGCTTCTTGACTCTAACTTCCGGTTTTAGTTACGAAAATATGGGCTTTGAGGATTCTTCTGTGTCTGCACCTGAAGTTGCTGATGTTGATGGTTTTACTAGAACAGGTAGTAGAGGTAGTTCATGTTCTACATCCTCTTGTGGTTGGGAATTAGGCCCTATTGTTTCTACCAATTTTGGCCCTGAAGAGGCGCCTTCATTCCCATATCTATACCGAATTGGGGCTGCTGGTTCCTTTGATGGAACTGTTGCAGATGCCGCTTTAGTTTCTCCAGTATTTTCTGTACCGGAATCTGGAATCACATTCCTTGAATTCGATCAGTGGATTTGTTGGAATTATGATCACTTTAGCTATGGTGATATGAGAGGTGGAGCATTATGGATAGAGGTTGATGGAGGTGCTTGGCAACATGTTGACCCCGGAAATTGGTATACAGAAACTATGGCTACTTATTCTTCTGGAACTCTATATATTCCAACAGTAAATGATGGACTTCCTATATGGGCTAATACTCATTGTGGAAATAATGATATGTCTTCTTATGAAGTATCTCTACAAGAATGGGCAGGAAGTGATGTTCGATTCAAGTGGTCTGCAGCACAGAAATATCAGTACGCTACAAATGGCGGTTCTGGTTGGTTTGTTGATAATGTAGGATTCCGTGAAGCATACTTTGCCAATGGTGGCACTTGGGTTAGCGAACCAATCACAGTTGGCGGATCTGACGACTTCAATTTGGGAATCATTGAGATCGAGGGGACCTTTGATGATAACAGTACAATAACGGGGACTTTACTGGATGCAAATACTCTAATTCCTATAACTGGTTTTGAAAGTCTTGACTTCCCAATTAACCTAGCAGGTCTAGATACAGGTGGGCATCAAACAGTAAGATTAGTACTAAGTTTAGAAACTCTAAATTATATTTCTACACCAATAGTTAAGAAGATTACAATTGGTAATGAAAGATTACTTTCAGTAGATTTATTGGATTTCAATGGTTGGTCAATGTCTAATGGTATAGAGGTAGTAAATGGTACGCTAAATGCTACGGCTATTGCAGGAACCATTACTTCAGATTTTATCCATTCAGTGCGTCCAATTAATCGAATATTATTCCAAGGTAATTCATCAAATAATGTGTTAATCGATGTCTTTGATGCGGATGGAGTGAATCTTGGTCAAGGAGTAGCTGGTGGTTACATGTCATTCAACCCTCCAATAATGGGGTACTCTGTACAAGTTACATTACCTACGAATGGATATATTGAGGAATTAGTTTTGAAATCTGTAAACGGAGAACCGGGTAGAGATATAGCCATAGATGTGGCGGAAGATGGGGTGACAGATTGGTTATTCCCATCTAGTGAGGGTCGTGGTCATTATGGATGGCAAACCCATGTTCTAGTTGACACACCTTCTACTAATCCAACCGTTAATGCGGCAACTAGTGTAGACTTGTCCCTATATGCTGGTGTATCTGAATCAGTTGTTATGTTGATTCCTGATGGCGCAATTGTAAATTCTGGCCTATTGTCTATTACTTCCGACTCTGATGGTTTTGAAGCACCAATTAGCGTTGATGTAAATGGTTATACCAGTTCTACATCAAGTTCTGAAACATATATTTCATACTTAGATTTCTCACCTAATCAAGCAGCATCAATAACTGCAATGGGCTCTTCTTGGACTGATACTTACTCAAATAGGGACTGGAAAGAAGTGAGTTTGTATTTCCAATCACCAGTGTCTCAAGTAGTAACTCTGTCTAGAATAGCCGTTTCCTACACATTGATGGAAAATGTTTCAGGCTTAGCTACAACAATTTCTGACTATCAAACACAAGCTGTAGCGGAACAGCCAACACTTACTCAGGTAAATATACCGACCAATATCACAGCCGAAGCAGGACAAGTGATGATAAGTGGATCAGTTCAGCATGAATTATTGATCACAAATAAAGATTTCAATGTTCCAAATAAACTCCATCCAGGTGGATTTGAGTATGAAATTGTCACAAAACACCGACATTTGTTTGACAATTCGGAGTTAACTAGAATCACTCTCGAAGGACTTGCATCCGACGGTGAAGAGATTGATTTCCAAGTCGAGACTAACGAAGATGGACAATGGGAAAGTACTGCGACCTTCTCACAAACATCAGGCTCATCACAGGTTATTTTCAATGATTCTGCAAGTAGTGTGGCCATTGTAGATGGTGGCGATGGTTGGATGGAGATACAAGTTACTTGGAAGTTTGGAATCACATGGAATTGGGATGATGTTGATCGTATAGACTGGTCAGCAAATTCTTTTGACAATTCGGGTTATTCTATGGATCCAGCCACAGCTGTAAGTGGCAGAACAGGTAATGCTGTTGAAAACGATCTTCAAATCGACTCGTTTGAAGTTAAAGATCAATTTGATAGATCTCTGTCTAATCAATTCTCTCCATTCTATCCATTCCCTATAATTGAGGGTAGTGCTCTGAATGTGACTGGCTCTGTACGGTTCCAAGATACTACTGATGTACGACCAACTGGAGATGATTTCAAAGTACGAATTGACATTTCAGGAGACTTGTA
>CESM01007233.1_pt1 | contig 18158 bp, 7 predicted proteins | sample 361421 | NCBI WGS metagenome assembly CESM01 (sample SAMEA2622219, study PRJEB7988) | marine metagenome | isolation source: saline water (ENVO:00002010), including | reverse complement strand
CAATTCATCTCCATACTTTGATGATTTTAATGAGAGTAAGAATTATCAGAGGGTGCTATTTAAGCCTGGATTACCTATCCAGTCTAGGGAATTAACGACTCTTCAATCTATTCTTCAGAATCAGGTTGAAAAGTTTGGTAAGCATTTCTTTAAAGAAGGTGCTGTAGTGGTTCCTGGCCAGTTGGCATATGAATCAGATTATACTTGTGTTCAGGTTGATGATACACATTTAGGTATTCCAGTTTCACTGTATGTTGCTAATTTAGTTGGTAAAAAGATTAAAGGCGAAACAAGTGGTGTATCTGCAAAGGTAGAAGGTTATATTGATAATAGAACATCAACTAAAGGGAACTATACTCTTTATATTAAGTATCAAAGTTCTAGTGACACTGATTTCTCTAGAAACAGGTTCTCCGATGGTGAGAATTTAATAGTACAGGAAGACGTTACTTATTCTCTTGCTAGTATTAGATCTGGTTCTAGTTTTGCTACAACTTTAATATCTAATGCAACTGCAACAGGATCTGCTGCTAAAATTGCAGAGGGTGTATATTTTATCAGAGGATTCTTTGTAACTGTTGGTAATGCAACAGTTATTCTTGATCAATATACAAATAAACCTTCTTATAGGATTGGACTATTAATCAAAGAGGAACTTGTAACTGCATCAAATACAGACAATGATTTGTATGATAATGCAAGAGGATTCTCCAACTATGCTGCACCTGGCGCAGATAGATTTAAGATTTCAACTACATTAGTTAAGAAACCTCTTACTGACTTCAATGATGAGAACTTCATTGAGTTAATGAGGATTGAGAATGGTTTAATATCCAAGTTTGTTAAAGAAACAAATTATAATTTAATTCGTGATGAATTAGCTAGAAGGACTTATGATGAGTCTGGTAACTATTACATCAAACCATTCCCAGTTATTGCTAAGGAATGTTTAAATGATAGGACTGGTAATAATGGTTCTTATTATGCAACACAATTAACACAACAGGGTAACAAACCAACGGATGACTTAATGTGTCTATCCATTGGGCCTGGTAAGGCATATGTTCGTGGTTATGAAGTAGAAACTTTAAATACAACCACTGTTGATGTACCTAAACCAAGGACTACAGAGACAATTAATAATGAATCTATTCCGTTCAGTGTAGGTAGGCAGGTTGAACTTGATAACGTTTTTGGGTCACCAGACGTTGGTATTTCAACTACTTCATATATTCACTTATACAATAAGAGAACTGCTACTCCAGGCACCGCAAGTGGATTGCATATTGGGGTTGCAAGACTGTATGATATGAAGTTAAAGAATGTTGCATATTCTGGCGCAGATACAACATTTGAATCTTCACTTTATGATGTTAATACATTCACATATTTGAACCTTAATACAGCAGTTACTTCTTTACAAGTTCCTCAATACATTGAGGGTAGAAGTAGTAATGCTGCTGGATATTTGTATGAGTCTGTTAGTGGTAGAAATCAATTAGTTCTTTATCAAGTTGTTGGTGAATTCCAAGAGGGTGAAGAGATTTATGCTAATGGAAATGCTATTTCCAGATCTATTACTAGGGTTGATGATTATGGTATGCAAGATGTATTCCAGTTCGTTGGAACGGGATCTACATTTACCGCAGACCCACGTTTAACTATTGGTAGTCTTATCGGACCATCTGCTACTCAATTCACCATTACAGGTGGTAGTGGTGGTGTATCAACTGTAACTTCTCCTAATGCTAGTTTCCTTAATGTGGGAATTAAGACTGGAGATGTTATTAGTTACAGTGTGCCTGGAAATACAACTCCTTCTTATGCTGATATTAAACAGATTACTAGTGGAGAAATTGTTGTAGGACAATTGACAACAGTTGCTGGAGTTTGTACTGGATCATTACCTAGTGCTACTACAACTACAAGTGATTTGTTCAAAACTACATTAGAAGTTCAGAACAACTCTAAAGCATTCTTATTTGCTCAATTATCTAAGACTAATATTGCTTCTGTAGGACTTAATAATGCGAATATTACTTTTAGAAAATCATATACTATATCCATTACAAATAATGCATATAGTGGAACTTTAGAAGCTGATTCCAATCTCTCTTTAGAACCATATGATGAAGAAGATTACAACCTTGCTTTCCCTGGCACTGGAGTTGTTGAAAGTCTTGACAATCAGAAACTTACTGTAAGTGGAAGAACGGCTACATTAAGTAATTTGGCTACTGCCTCTGGAACTGCTGTATTGACAGTTACTTGGAAGAAAGTTAATGTAAAACCAAAGAATAAGATATTTAAGAGAGCAACTCAAATTACTATTGACAAGTCCAAGTCTAGTATGGCTGGAGTTGGTGCAACAACTAATAATAATGGACTTAGTTATTCTACAATTTATGGTACAAGGGTAGAAGATAAGAGAATATCTCTTACTGTACCAGATGTTGCATATGTTTTAGCTATTATTGAATCTTCTTCAACTTCTGAACCACAATTACCTGCATTGGTATTGACGAATTTAAATGCTAATATTCTCAATACTCTAGAAGGTGAAACTATCATTGGTAAGAGTTCTGGTGCTTCTGCTGTTTTAGTTGAAAATAATGGATCAAATGAAGTTAAATTTGTACATCAAAATGAGAATTCATTCCAAGTTGGTGAAGAAATTGTATTTGAAGAATCAAATGTAGTTGCAGATATATTATCATTTGTTCCTGGCGATAGAGATATTAGAAATAACTTTGAGTTTGATCCAGGCCAGAGGATGGATTATGTTGATTTTTCTGCTATTGTAAGGAAGCCTGGATCTGAGGCTCCTGTAAAGAAATTAAAGATCATTTACAATAATTTTGTTATTGAGAACTCTGACCCAGGCGACTTTGTAACTGTTAATTCCTATGATGATGACTTGTATTCTTTTGGAATACCATTTGTAGGAGGAAGACCTGGCGCTGATATTATTGACTTGAGACCAAGAGCAACTTCTGCAGCTGCTGGTCGTTCTCCTTTTGAATTTAATGCAAGATTGTTTGATCCATTCACTTCATCTTCAACACATGTTGTTGCCAAAGATAAGTCTATGAATGTTTCTTATGATTATTATCTTGGTAGAATTGATAAACTTTATTTGACTAAAGAAGGAATATTTACTCTTGCTAAAGGTATTCCAGCTATTGAACCTAAGATACCTAATGCCATTGATAATGCATTAGAAGTTGCAACAATATCTTTACCACCATATCTTTACGATTCATCTCAAGCAAGATTGCGTCTTGCAAGATATAAGAGATATCGAATGAAGGATATCGGTGTTATTGAAGATAGACTTAAGAACGTTGAATATTATACGGCATTGTCACTTCTTGAAAGTGATACTGCAAATATGTCTTTGCGTGATCCACAAACTAATCTTGACAGATTTAAGGCTGGATTCTTTGTTGATAATTTCAAATCATCTGTTGCTGGTGATGTAACTAACACCCAGTATAAAGCAAGTATTGATGCGGTTTCTGGTAGATTGAGACCACAACACTATACAACATCTATTGATATGTTGTTGGGTTCTGAAGCTATTGTTGGTGCTGCGACTTCCGCAAGTCCTGCTGCTGACTATAGATTCGTAACAGATCTTGGAGATGCAAATGTCAAGAGAATTGGTGACGTTGTATGTCTAGATTATAGTGATACTGTTTATCTTGAGAACAAGTTTGCAACAAGAATTGAGAATGTAAATCCATTTGCTGTTGTTAATTGGATTGGTCAAATTGAACTTAATCCATCTACTGATACTTGGATTGAGACAAGAAGGAGCTCTGCTACCTATGACATAGAAGGATCCTACAATGGATTTATGGGTCAGACTGGTGCAGATAGTAATACTGGTCTATCTCCAATTGACTGGGGTTCATGGGAGACAACATGGACAGGATCTAGTACATCTACTGGACCTTCTGTGTTTAGTGATACCAGAACAACCATGACTGGTACAACAGAGACCAGAGGTGAATATGGTCAAGGTGGTCGCCATGGTGTTCCAATTACCACAACTACTAACTTTAGGGATGATACTTGGAACTTCAGAGAGCAAACTACAACTACAACTACCAATCAAACTAGAGAAGGTATTCAGTTTAGGGTTGGTGAAAGATTTGATACTACAAGTCTTGGAGATAAGGTAGTTTCAACTGAAGTTGTTGCTACAATGAGATCAAGGAATATTGAGTTTGTTTGTAGGAGACTTAAGCCTAATACAAGACTCTATCCATTCTTTGATAACATCGACATGCAAAAGTATGTCGTACCAAAACTCATTGAAATTGAGATGGTTAGTGGTACATTTGGACCTGGCGAAGTTGTTGAAGGAAGTCGTCCAAATACTAACAATGATGCAATTAGATTCAGGTTAGCAAATCAGAATCATAAGTACGGACCTTATAATTCTCCAACACAAACATACAAAGAGAATCCATATTCTCCTGCTTCAAATATATCTTCTGCATATTCATCTACTGCTACACTACTTAACGTAGATACTGCAGCATTGGAATTGCAGGCTGCATCTGGTTTCTATGGTTATATTACCACTGGTATGAAACTAATAGGACAGTCTAGTGGTGCAATTGCAACCGTTAAAGACATTAGATTAGTTACTGATAGAGCAGGATCTCTAATTGGATCATTATATTTACCTGATCCTACTGTTCCTTCTGCACCATCATTCAACACTGGTACTAAGACATTCACATTAACAAGTAGTGCTGCTAACTCCACAATCTCTGGATTCACAGATAGTTCTGCTGAAACTAACTTCACTTCTTCTGGAACCCTTCAGAATATTGAAGCAAGTACCTTGAGAATGAGAAATGCTGATGTTCAACGCATACCTCAGTCACAAGATAGATCTTTAACTGATACTGACAGCAGACTTGTTGTTGATACCAGTTTCAATAACAGGTCAACAAGTCAGACAAGATGGGTCGACCCTCTTGCACAATCTTTTGAAGTACCAGATATTAATGGTGTTTATCTAACAAAATGTGATATTTACTTTAGAGCGAAAGATACAAATGCTCTTCCAGTAACACTTCAAGTAAGGACATTACAAACTGGTTTGCCTACTCAAGATATTCTGCCATTTGGTGAAGTGGTTCTTGATCCATCAGAGGTTGTATTGTCTGAAGATGGTTCCAAGGCAACAACATTTACATTCCCATCCCCAGTATTTCTTGAGGGTGGTGGAGAATATTGTTTAGTTCTTCTATCTGCATCTAATGAATACTATGTCTTTATCTCTAGAATGGGTGAAGAAGACATTACTACAATTAATGCTGCCGACTCTGAGAAGATAATTGTTTCATCTCAGCCTTTACTTGGTTCATTGTTTAAGTCACAGAACGGTGCAACATGGGATCCAAGTCAGTTGGAAGACCTTAAGTTTAATCTATACAGAGCAAACTTTACAAATGAAACTGGTAGAGTTAATTTCTACAACCCAGATTTGGAAATTGGAAACAGACAAATTGTTTCACTTGCTTTAAATCCAATTGATATGCTTGAGCATAACAAGGTTGTTGGATTGGCTAATAGTTTAACTTCTGCTCAGATTACAGGACTTTCTGAAGGTACAACAATTTACCAACAAAACAATCCAAACTTTAGTGCAAATTTAAATAAGGTTCTTGGTGCAATTGGAATTGGAAGTGCTTTAACTTTGACCAATGTTGGAACTGGATTTACCAATTCCTCTATTGTTTATAACAACGTTCCTCTAATTTCACAAACAGGTAGTGGTTCTGGTGCTGAAATAAAACTCCACGTTAATAATAGAATTGGTGTTGCTGCAACAGTATCTATTGGTGGTACTGGATATTCCGCTGGTGATGTACTAACTGTTGATACTAGTAAGACTGATAACTTTGGTAAAGGTTTAAGATTAACAATACCAAATAATGTTGGTGTTATTAGTGCATTTAATACAATCTTACTTGACAGAATACAAGGTCTTCCTAAGATCGATGCTTCTTCTGCAATTGTCTATGTTGGTTCTGGTGGTACAACCGTAGTTAATGGTGGTGCTATCAAGTATCTAAACACTGTTACTGACGGATTGCATTTCAGAGTTAGACATTCCAATCATGGTATGTACTCTCCTCAAGATCAAGTTGAACTCTTTGGAGTAGAACCTGATGTTAAACCAGAAAAAGTAACTGCTTCTTTTGATTCTTCAAGTACTTCTGATATTAAGGTTTCTGCTGTTGGTATCTTTACTTCCTTTGAAAACTTAGTAGTTGATAGTTCTAACCCAGGCTATGCTCATATTGGTAACGAAGTCATTCAATACACTGGTGTTAATACATCTCAAGGAACTATAACTGGTATATCAAGATCCTATGATACCACCAAAGCTGGTGATTATAATATCAATGATAAGATCTTTAAGTATGAGTTGAATGGTGTTTCTCTAAGAAGGATTAATACAAGTCACAAGTTCTCTGACACTGATCTTGCAACATATCCAATTGATGTTGATCATTATTGGGTTAAAGTTGGAATATCAAGTCGTGGAATAGATAGAGCAACTGGAAATTCTAGTGGATTCCCTGAATTGTTCTGGAGAGAAACTAAATCTGGTGGTAGTTATGATCAACAATATGTAATGGTCGGTGTTCCATTTGGACCACAAGCAACACAGAATATTCCATTCAATATTATTAGACCTAATATTGGAACCTTACAACCAGAAGGAACAACAATTGAAACTAAGATAAGAACATTTAGTGGTAATAGTCCAGATGGATCTTTAGATGCTTATGTTGATCAGGGATATGAACCAATATCTCTTAATAGTAATAATACCATGAGTTCTCCAAGGATAATTGGTTCTAAGATTAATGAATTGAATAAGTTGGCTGACTTCCCTGGCAGGAAATCATTCACTATGCAGTTCTTTATGGATACTCAGGATCCCAAAGTCAGTCCAATGATTGACTTAGATAGAGTTAATATCATTACTACAATGGATAGGATTAACTCTAAGGTAACTGATTATGCAAGTGATTTGAGAGTCAATTCTCTTGATGGTGATCCAAGTGCCGCAGTTTATCTTTCTAAGGTTGTTAATCTTGAAAAGGCTGCTGATGGATTGACAGTTATGTTTGACGCATACAGACATTCTACCAATGATATAAGAGTTCTGTATAGGATATTCAGAGTTGATGCTCCACCACAGTACCAATTATTTGAACTATTCCCAGGCTTCGATAACCTAGATTCTAATGGTCTTGTTATCAATAAGGCTAAGAATAATGGAAAACCAGATAGAAGAATTCTTGCTTCTGGAACTGAGAACGATTACAAAGAGTACAAGTTTAGTGCTGGAAATCTTCCACAGTTTAATGGATTCCAAATTAAAATCATTATGAGTGGAACTAACTATGCGTTTGTTCCTAAACTTCGTGACTTGAGAGCGATTGCTTCTATCTAATGGACAAAATAAAAGTTCAAGATAGTTCTTCGCTTTATAGAGATGCTAATTCTGGTGCAATAATTAATTGCTCAGATAGTGAATATGATAATTACATAAAAATGAAAAATCAAAAACTAACAGAAAAACAGGAACTTGATAAATTAAAAGATGAAATGAGTGAGATTAAGTCCATGTTGAACGTAGTTTTGAGTAAATTGTCATAAATAACTAAAATCTTCCTATTACTATGACGGCAAGAAATGTCAACCTAGTTCTTGATCAGGGCGTAGATTTTGAAGCAACTTTTACTATAAAAAATAATAATAACACTTCTTTAAATTTGACTGGTTATACTGCCGAGTCTAAGATAAAGAAACACCCTGACGCTACAAAATCCAATGCATTTGTTGTTACATTCCCTGACAGGATTAACGGACAAGTGAAGGTTGCTCTTGCTAGCACGATTACTACTTCAATAGAAGGTGGAAGATACGTATATGATCTCGTTTTGACTTCACCCAATTCATATAAAACAAGACCCATACAGGGAAATGTTTTAGTTATACCAGGCGTTTCATAATGGCAGATTATCTAGTTACCTTAAATCAACCTGGCGATTATAACGTTGGTGTTGATTATGAAATTCCTTCAAAATCTATTCAATACGGTAATATCGTACTGGATACTATTACGGGAATGAATGGGATTGGTAAAACATTCTCATTGACTGATCAAGGTGTTGCATACAGTCCAAATAACAATCAACAATTGATTGTATCCAAGAATAATTTACTTTTAAATCCAGCAACGGATTATAATATTTCTGGAGATAAGATTGTATTTACAACTGCACCTACTGGTACTGATAATGTTTTCATGATCGCTTTGGCCGCTGCTGCGGATCTTACCCGAACTGTAAATTATGTTATCGATAGTGGAAGTACTCCAATGATCGCTGGAGATAAGGGTAGAGTAACTATAGATGTAAGTGGAAAGATTGAAAATGTACGAGTATTGTGTGATCAAACTGGAGATATTGTTTTCGACATATCAAAAACTACTTTCCAAAATTTCCCAACTTTCACTAGTATCACTCAAAATCAAAGGGTTCAGTTGCAATCAACAAATAAATACTTTGATGATGTACTAAATAACTGGGATACCACAATTGTTGCAGGAGACATCCTAAACTTTAACGTGGTAAGCGTGACTAATATTAGAAGGTTATTAATCTCTCTAAAATTAAAATTGTAGAATACTATAAATAAGTATAGTTCTTAAAGTCTAACCCCTCAGAGGAGTTGTATCGATGGCATTACTAGTCCCTAATATTGGTGAAATTGAGTCACTTAGATATCTGATAGCGCAAAATAATTTTGTTGCGGATCTCGAAGATAACTCACCGAGAAACCTTGTACTGAAACTCTTTACAAGTAACACCAACCCAGCTGAAGGGGACGTTCCTACAGCAACTGCTTACTTTGAACCATATATTGATGGTAACGTCAATGGTTACGGAACGACTGCTAATACGGGTTATCCTCAATGTGTGAACAACAGAGGAGATCAAGACTATAACCAACAGTACGGTATTCTCCTGAACGGATCAAGATGGGTTATTAAGAACGTTGGTAGTGGTACAACTGCTACATACCCAGAACAGACTTTCACATTTACGGGACCTGCTGGTAACATCTACGGATATTATGTTACTAGAGCAAATAATATGCCTGTCGCAGTACAAGGGGTTGTACATTCGGCTAGTGTCGGCATCGGAACTACAGTTACTAAGGGTAATAACACAGACCCATGTATTGGTGTTGTTGGTAACTCTTATGTTACTATTGACCCACAGGTTAGTATCAACGATATAACTCTTGGTCAGTATGTTGCAGGTAACGCAGGTATTCAGACTGGAACTCGAATAATTGGTATTGATAGGTCGTTACAGGTCATTTATCTGGACAAAGCACTTATTGATAACATTCAGGTTGCTACTGACCCAAGTATTACATTTAGTTTCGGTAAGATTTCTATTACCAACCACGGTTTAAAGAATGGTGATATTCTTTATATCAATGCTGGTGCTGGTAACACGACTCTTGAATCTAGTGTTTATACAGTATTTGATGTACCTAACGCAGATGAGTTTGTAACAACTCCTTCTATGAGTGCTACATCTAACGGAGTACTAGGATTGAACACTGCTACACTATACTCAAGTATAATGTACGCTGAAAGATTCACAAACGGTCCTTACAACATTCAGAACAACGGTGACCAAATTAAGATCACATTGAACGTTGCTCTAGATTAACAAACAAACTAAATATTCAGTATGTGGGGTTTGCTTTATTTCTAAGCAGACCCTTTTTAATTATAGGAGGTAGTCTGGTATATGGCCGTATTCGTCTATGACAATACGAAGATAGATGAATTCGTCGGAGTAGATCAAGGTTCAGTCTTGATCGCTTCTTCGGAGAATATCGACTATGGCGACATAAACCAGGCTCATACCATAGAAAGAGATGCAAATTACTTCAATGTAGATGATTGGGGTGAGATTAGATGGACTGCTGATATAGTTCCATTTGGCCCTATTGCGAAGATAACATCTCTAGACACATACTATCAGGTTATATTCCCATCAGATAGTACAGTATTATTCGACGTAGGTGCTGCGGCACTAACCAGTCCTGTCAGAATTTGGATTGGTACAGGTACTATACATGAAATAGGTTCAGGTCTCGAAAGACTGGTTATACCAGATCTTGGAGCGGCTGGGCCAGTCATCTTCAACACCTCTGGTGTTGCTACTGAATCACTAAGCAAAGGACTATACACAGGTTCTGGTGCGATTGCCAAGTCAGGGCTATCTGCTACCGAACTAGATCAAGTTTATCCGTGGAATGGATCAGGTACATTAACGGTATCTGGTGGAACATCAACTCCTGACCACGAAAGTTACCTCCCTGTAATTAAGAACGCTGCGAAGATTAAGGGCGGTTACGGAAGGAATTATAAGAACGAAAGAGTAATATATGATTATTCTCGTGATCCAAGAGAGACTTGGACAGAGGATGATTATGGTTCAGTAACAACAAGACAAGGTTCTACATTCGGTAGTACATCATTATCATTTGATGCTACTATTGAAGATGCACTTGCGAAGGAAACTTCGTTTAGTGATACTTCAGTAATAACTGGAGATAATTACGGTTTAATAACAGATACACCAACAGGCTTCAGAGACGATGGTGTAATAGAAAGGAAGTTTGGTGGTCAGATATCTCTACACGAGTATCAGGCAACTGGAGTTGGTGCTGTTGAATCCAGACCATTCCACTTCACTGGTTCAGGAAGTATATTCAAACTTGCTGAAGCAACCGATGTTGCTCAGACACCAGTTGTTACTGGTTCTGGTACTGGTTGGACATTTACAGGAGAGAACTGGTTCAGTCAGGCACCTCAAAGTACAGTATTTGGTGTTGGTGATACTGTTACTGTATCTGGTTCTGCTAAGGAAGAGTTTATTGCTCAGACACCAGAAAGTACTGTACTCTATGGTGTATCTGGTAACGCTAATACAGCAAGATCCAGAGTTACTCCTACTTCCAAGAATCCATTCAGGATTACTGGATCTGTATCTGATATCAGTCTGGTTACTGGTAGTGGAGATAAGTCAGGTACAGTACTCTACAATATCAGTGGTGGATACACCGATCTTAAGGCGGTTAAGGCAGACGGTAATATAAACCTCTTCGATATTACTGGAGGAATGACACAGGGCAGACCTGTATTCACTCCTTCTTGGTTCTCTCCTCTTGGAGATCAGGTTACAGAAGAACGGGATTGGGGTCTTATTACTGCAACCCCAACTCAGACTGCGGAAGATTGGGAAGTCATCAGGACAAACGACGAGACTATTCCAAAATCAGCAGAGAATTGGGGATATTTACTTCCAGACTTCAACTGGGCTCAACTTGGTGGTCAGCATTATCCAAATCTGGATTCTCTATCAACAGGAGAATCTGCTTGGATCAGACAGACTTCTGCTCTTACAGAAACTGCAACATTCCTCCTTTCAGAGGATCCAGATGTTGCAGCTGCACTTTCTTGGGAATCTTCTGGAAAATCTGGTATTGCTACACACAATGCTGGTATATTCATATCTGGAGAACTCTGGTTATCACAGGCTCCACAACACACAGTCTTCGGTGAGGAAGGAGAATTTACAATCAGTGGAACTGGTGGTGAGTCTATTACACCAGTCATTCCTGAAGGTAGTGGTACTCTCTTTGCTGTTGGTGGATCTGCTGAATCTACAACCAAGTCATACTTACAAGGTGATTACACATACATTGGTGGTAATGCTGACATTGTATTCAGCCCTGCTCCTGTATGTTCTGGTGATATTACCCTTAAGACGGGAAGAGAAGAAGGTCAGACATATCTCAGAATTATTGATCTACCAGATGATAGATTTGGTGGAACCTTCAATATGGTTGGTGAAGGTCTCGGTCAGGCCTTCTACGCATATAATACTTCTTCCCTATTCATTGGTCAGACCAATGAGAATTACGGTAAGATTACCAATGATCCTGCTTACGGTTGGGATCTCAATCAACTTGGTCAGGCTTCTGGTACTGAGACATTCGATGATGAGACTAACAGATACTCACAAGATCTCCTCTTCAGTAATGGTGGTCTAACATACGACCAAGGATCTGGTGGTGTTACTGTTCTACCTTCCTTTGATAAGACTACTAGTTACAGTATTGATGTTTCTACCAATGTTGTATCTCAGAACTGGGGTATTCTTGGTGAGCAGGAGATTGAACCTAGATCTGACGCTCAATACACTCAAGAGACTCCACACTTTACTGGATTCAAACATCAGAGTGAGGGTACTAGGAACGGACTTGAAGACTTTGGTTGGGTTAATGAGTCTGCACCAACATCGAATAGGTATCCATTCGAGACTCCAATCAAGATTGTTGATGCTTCTCCTCTTGCCAAGACTCAGTGGATTCCGAAGTATCATGGTAAAGGCCCACTTATTGTTACTGGTCTTTCTACTGCTATTGAAAGAGTTTCTGTTGCAAGTAGTAATACAACACTATTCAACTTTGTTGGTACTACTTCTCCAGAGAAGTTTATTGCTCAGACTCCAGAGAATACCGTTCTTTACGATACCTCTGGTACTCTCAAAGAGAGTGTTGCCAAGGATTGGGTTGGTCTTGGAACAGTCAGTCTTACAAAACACAATGGTGTTGGATTTACCACTTACAGAAGAATCATCTTCCCACCATCAAGTGGTATTGCAACATTCAGTGGTGCTTCAGGTATCAGATGGAGTGGAGAACCTCCAATTGGAACATACCTACACATTATTGGTGGTGCATATTCAGGTCTCAAACTTTCATACGCCTCTCAGGCACAGAAAGTCACTACAAGACTTTATGGTGCAACACAACACCCTCAGATCGATTACACACCCCATTATGGTATCGACAGAAATATCGGTATCGAGACTGGGATTACATTATCGCCTGGTGGTGGTACGGACAGAATTACTGGTATCACAACTGCCAGCTTTATTCCGAACTATCCAGGCGGTCAATCCACACTCGACGGAAAGGGTGGAAATACTCACGAAGTTCTTACCCTCAGTGGTCGTTCGATCTCCAGAACCAACGCTCCTATCAGTACTCACGGTGTTATCTACATTCTGGGTATTGGTACTGCTGGAAACGGTGTCGGAGGCCCAGACGAGAATGGAGATCTCGAAGGAGTCGAATTCGGTGCAAAAGAACGCTTTATACCTGCAACCGAATATGGTTACGGGTCGCTCATGTTCGACTTTACTGGAACTGCTCCAAACAGAGTTATTTCAGTATTTGGTTACTACGGAGACGACAGAGATCCAGGCGCTGGTACAAGTGGTCAAATCACTCTCAGGAACGAAGGTACAGTTGGATCTACCGAGAAACTTACTGTTCAGGAAGTTGGAATATCCACATACAACTTCAGTGGTGCATACTCAGATCTCAAAGCAGTATTCAGAGAGGTTGGATCTGGATCTCTATATTCCATTGGTGGTATATCAGAGAGTGCGGCCGCAGCAGAACTTGTTGCTGGAACTTCCATATTCAATGGAACCGCACAAGAGTCCTTCATTGCTCAGACTCCAGAGAATACAGCAAATATTACACTTTCTGGAACGGCAAATGCCTTCCGTCAGCGTATATGGGTTGGTACTGGAAATATCTCTCTCAGCAATACAATCGAGGCCGTTACTGGAATCAGAGTTTCCTTGGCTGGAAATGGTTCTCTATTCGGATTTGGTTCGGCTGCAGAAGCAATTCCATATCAAGGATTTGCAAGTTCTGTTCTGGTCGACTTTGCTGGAGAGGCAGAAACAAGAGAGATTGCCAACTACGGTTACTACGGAGACGACAAGGATCCTGGCACTTCTGGTATTCTTACATTCTCTGGAGCTCTATCACATCCACTCATCGACTTCACTCCAGCACCAAAAGGTTCTGGATTGTTCCAAGTTGGCGGTTCTCTCGATCTCAAGGTATTCACCAGAGAGAGTGGTATTGGTACGGCTACATTCTCTGGATCTTCCACAGTCAGATTTATCAGTCAGGCTGGCGAAGGTACAATTCTTTACGATCTCAAGGGCGCTTCTGCAATCACGAAGCTTCATTGGGTATATCAAGACTTCGTTACTTCTGGTATTGTTACTGTCTCTACAAATGCAGATACAGCACTCAATCAGAACTTTGGATACTACGGAGACGACAAAGATCCTGGCACATCAGGAAAACTTACGATTTCTGGAAAACCACTTATTCATCCAGATGTTCGTTTCATTCCACACGTTGGAATTGGAGTTGCCGTTCTATACGATATCGGGGGAGGATCTACCGAGAGAAGGGCTTGGGCTCCAGTATACGGAACAGGATCCTTCAAGAAACTTGCATCTCTTGATGAGGCATACGCAAGAACATCATATCAGGCTAGTGGTCAAATCAATGTTATTGGTATTGCTCCAACTGAGATTCTCGTGTTCGAGGAAGGCAGAACCTACGTTGTTATAATTTAATTCTATAAATAAATCAGAAGCATAACTATTTGACCTCTTGAAATATGACTAAGCAGGTTCAATTTAGAAAAGGTACGACAGCTGAACACTTTAACTTTACAGGTGCTTTAGCAGAGATTACCGTTGATACCGATAAAAACACCGCAGTTGTACATGACGGTGCAACGCCTGGTGGATTTGAACTTGCAAAAGCAAGATGGACATTTGTTAGTGGAAACTATACTGCTGGTACTAACCAGAAATATACTGTTGATTCTACCAATTCTCCCACAGGTTTTAACCTGACATTACCAACCCCTCGTGCGATTGGTGACTGGATATGGGTGGAAGACTTTTCAAATTTCTTAAGTATTAACCCCATAAATATAGTATCACAATATTCATTTGAGAACGGGCACCTCGTTGAGGCCTCGTCACCTTTTATTATGGATGTTTCAGGGGCATCGGTAACATTCATTTGGAATGGATCTCTTTGGAAGATATTCAATAACAGGAGTAGTTAGAAATGGCACTAACCCTAAGTAATTCAATTTCTGGTGAATTTATCCCTTCAGAATCGTCGGGTTTTTTCACCTATGCTCTACGAAGAGATGCAGAGCATATGCTCTACTTCTCAAAAGTTAGTGCTGCTGGAACAGAATTAGGAGAGTTCTATCGATTAGATGGAACCGCTATACCAGAATTTGGTGATGGTGTTGACTATGGATGCTATGATGTCGGAGTTGGTAAAACATCTGTTATACGATTGGATGTTGCTACCGATAAAAAAGCTTTAGATGACCCAAGTGATAAATATCAACAGATCCGCTTTGACAGAAGAAATCTGTACTATTACATAGATGATGACGGTTTCTTTGTCATAAGGTTCAATGGGCCAGATTATGATTATTCAACCATCGGACCAAAATAATCCCATTCAGATAATTAACTAGGAGAAACAATGGCTGAGTTTAGACTTGGAAGAGTAAAATTCAACTGAACAGGTGACTGGGCTGTATCCAAGTCTTACCTGATCGATGACATCATTAAGTTCGGTGGTAACACTTATGTTGCAACTGTTAATCATACATCGACTGCCAGTACTTCAAACTTTTACGCTAACGATTTAGGTAATTGGAACGTTCATATCGAGGGCCTTGAACAAAAGGGCGCTTGGACGACTTCAACCTATTATCGTGTCAATGACCTCGTTACTTTTGGTAACGTGGTTTATCGTGTGACAACGGCTCACACTTCAGAAGGTACTTTCATCGACAAGACGAAAGTGGTCGAATATGTCGCTGGTTTTAAATCAGAAGGCGATTGGCAACTTTCTACAGAGTATCAAACAGGTGACGTTGTTAATTACAACGGATCTTCATATGTTGCTCTTTCAACATCTCTAGCAGGATTCCAACCTCCACAAAACTTAGGTCTTTCAACAGATCCTAACGCTAAGTGGAGTATCTTATCAGATGGTCTTGCTGGTGCGGCGGTTACATATGCACCTAACCCCTATTATAGAGGTGACTTAGTTCAATATGGTGGTAACATTTATCGTCATAAGATCGGTGTTTCAACAAACGTTTCTCCATTACAGGTTGGACTCGGATCAATTAAACCAGAATCCTATCAAGGTAATGAAGTTTGGGATCTCCTAGTTAAAGGTTTTAATTTTGTAGGTAACTTCTCTACAACATACACCTATCACCCAGGCCACCTTGCAAGATACGGTTCAACTTCTTACCTATCAATTGGTGCTTCACACGTTAATGTTATTCCAACTGCTGGTATAGGTACTCAGTGGGAAGTTCTTGCTCAGGGTGACTCTTCTGGTGCGATGAACACCAAGGGTGACATCATCACTTACAACAGTGGTAACATAAGAATCGGTATTGGTTCTACAGGTTACGCTCTTGCGGTTCAGCCAGACGGATTGCCAGGATACGAGATTGTTGGTAACCAGACAAGAATCTACTATGTAGACTCTGAGGATGGTGTAGATACAAACAACGGTCTTGCACCTAACCTTGCGTTTAAGACAATTAAGAAGGCTTGCCAAGCTGCTCGTCCTTTAACAAACGTTACTGGATTTAATTACACATATCAAACTGGTGTTTCAACCGTTACGGCTCCTGGCCACGGACTGCAAAACACTGGTACGTTCGTTCAGTTACAGAATATCGACTTTGAGTGTCTATCAGGAGGTAACTTATTCAGTATCCTTGGTATGACATATAACAAGGCAGTTGGTCTTGCAACTATAACTGCTATTGGTCTTGGTGCTGCTCCTGAAATCGGAATCGGTGCTACTGTTAGAATTAGAAACTTAAGTGTTACTTATACTGGTTCTGCTCAGTTCACTCACCAATTCCAGAGTGCATCAACAGGTGCTGTAGTTTCTGGTGGTAATTACTCTCACAACTTTATTAGTTGTGCAACAAACGGTGTTCAAATTGTAGGTGGATCAAGTGTAACTCCAACAGGTGCTACATACGACGCTGCAAATGGTAACTTAGTACTAACACTGTCTGGTCACAGTCTATCAACTTCTGATAAACTTACTATCAGTGCAAACGCATTTACCTTCACTTGTGCGATGAACGGTAATGCTTCTAATAAGACATATCCTCGTACAACTGACCCAACATACGGTGATCAGTTGAATATTACTGGAACAACAACTAATACCGTTACGGTTAACGTTGGTGCTTCTCCATTAGTCAATTTAACACCGACTGCTGCAACTTACAACCAGGCAACTGGTGACATGACGCTCACCATTGCTAACCACGGTTTAACTGCTGGTACTGCAATCAAACTTGCTAATGATGGTTTAACATTCCGTTGTTCAATGGACGGTTATACAACCGATCACACATATCCAAGATCAAGTGATCCTAAGTATAACACTTCAATTGATATCACTCAGGTTACAACCAACACAATCACAATTAATGTTGGTGCTGCATCTGCTAGTACAACAATTACAGGTAAGTTCCCTGCTGTACATACACAAGGTACATATCAGTTCTTAGTACAGGCTGTTCCTGATGCTAACTCTATTGTATTGAACGTTGGTGTTTCAACAGTAACATACAACTATGCTACTGGTGGTACTGCGTTCGTTGGTCTAACTACAACCACATATCCTAATAAAGTTTCTAAGTCTTACTTCGAGATTCTTGAAGTTCCAGATGGTGATACCTTTAAGGTCAATGTTGGTGTTTCTACTCAGTCTCACACTTACGTAAGTGGTGGTACAATGACTGACTTGACACCTGCTATCCTGAAACTATCTGCTTCGCAGTTCTATGAGCAACTTCCAATTACAGTTCCTCCTTACACTGCTATCGTAGGTAACGCACTTAGGGGATCACAAGTTCTACCTACTACAGGTACTTCTGATGACGGTACTACACCTAACAACAGATCCCACATGTTCAAGATGTCTGACTCTACAACGATTCAGGCGATCTCCATGAAGGGAATGGAAGGATTTACATATGATCCTAACGCACCATTTGTACTAGACAATAGTAACCTAAGAACTGGTATTGGTACAACTGCTGCTGGTGTATTCGTTTCATT
>CESM01027648.1_pt1 | contig 18211 bp, 8 predicted proteins | sample 361421 | NCBI WGS metagenome assembly CESM01 (sample SAMEA2622219, study PRJEB7988) | marine metagenome | isolation source: saline water (ENVO:00002010), including | reverse complement strand
ACTTGTAGAATAGTAAAAATTCATATAGTAAGAAAACTTATTTCAACAGATTTTCTTGAAGAAAATGACATATCTTCCAACAACCCAGCTATATTTGAAGTTGAACCTAAAGAGTCTATAGATTTAGATATATATAATGAAGTTGGTAGTGCAATACCTATATTAAAAACTGGTTTAAAAGTAACTGGCACGGGTATAGCAACTAATTCTGTTGTAAATTTCTATGATCCTTTTAATAATACAATAATACTAAGTACTAGTACCACTGGATCTATATCCTCAGGAAGCGTATTAACTTTTACAGATCCAAAAGGCATATATAGCTTTACACTAACAACTAGTGGTACTATAAATAGCGGTACTGCAAATATAACAATAGCCGATGGTCAAGTACATGGACAAAATCATCAATTAGACTGGTGTAACTGTTACAGTTTTGGCCAAGGCGTTGAATCTAATAGACTTAGAGATGACTATAATGCTGTTACAATAGACAAAGGTCCTGTCGTTTCAACAGTATTAAATGAAAAGTATAAACAAGAGGTGAAACTCAATACTATAACTTGGTCTGGTATATTTAACTCTACTGGAGGTGTTAATAGATTAAATGAATTTATTCAAGCTGAAAAAATAACAAAAGATTTAAATCCTGAATATGGTAGTATTCAAAAACTACATATAAGAGATACTGATTTAATAGCCTTATGTGAAGATAAAGTTTTAAAAATATTAGCTAATAAAGATGCTTTATTTAATGCTGATGGAAATACTAATTTAACATCGACTAATAGAGTGTTAGGCCAAGCAATACCATTTGTTGGCGAATATGGTATATCTAAAAATCCAGAATCTTTTGTATCTCATGCTTATAGAGTTTACTTTTCAGACAAAGCTAGAGGATCTGTTTTAAGACTGTCTAGAGATGGTTTAACGGATATAGCTATGAAAGGTATGACAGATTGGTTTAATGACAATCTACCACCGTCTAATTCAATAATAGGATCATACAATGAAAGAAAAGGATCTTACAATATAACACTTAACGGCTATACTTTATGCTTTGATGAAAGAGTAGATGGTTGGACTAGTTTTAAATCATTTTTACCTGAGTCAGGAGTTTCCTTAAATAATACTTATTATACATACAATAATGGTTATTTATATGCTCATAGTAATGAAAGAAGAAACTCATTTCATCAAACCTTAGCTAAAGTAACTTCTGCTTTATCAAACGGTACTTCATTGTCTGTATCAACTCAGCCTAGTATAAAAAATGTATCTATAGGAGATTATGTTATAGGCGATGGTATTGTAGGTGATGTTACTGTAGCAAATATATCAATACCTTATAGTACTGTTGGAGGCGTTTCTATACCTAATAAGTCAAGTAATACTACTGTGACTTTGTCATCAGCACAAACTATTAGTAATAGTGTTAATATAGAGTTTGTTAAGACTTCTGATTCATCTGTTACATTACTTATTAATGATCAACCATCAATAATAAAAGAATATAAAACATTATCTTACGAAGGTACTGATTCTAAATCGTACACATACTCTGGTACTATATCTGTTGATGCAGCAGGTAATGCATTAAGTTCTAATATAGTAATATCTTCTGGAACAACACTTTCTGATTTACAAAAATCTAATTACAATTCTAATCAAATAGCTCAATTAACAGAAACAGAGGTTACAGGTTGGAGTGGAACATCAATAACAACAAATTCACAGAGTGGAAGCGTTAAGCTGTTTAAGAACAAAGAAGGTTTATGGAGTAGCGCTATATCAGGTGATACTACTTCTTTATCTAATATAGATACTAAAGAGCTTTCGGTTCAAGGCTTAGGGACATTTTCATCTATAACAGGTGCAACAAGTACTACACAGGGTAGATTAACTATAAAAATAAATGGTGGTGTTAGTGATGATAATGTTGATTATTCTGATGCGTCACATATTATAAGTGGAGTTGCTAGTGGAACTAGCTTAAGTGGTAATCCAGGTACTATAGTTTTAACTATGAAACCAACAACTGGATTTAGTATAAGTGCTTCAAGTTTCTCAATAAACACGGGTAATAGTGTTAGTGGTATATCTTTTGCTCAAGATGGTATTAATGTAAAAGCAACTTTAACCTTAAGTGGTACAATGCCAAGCTCTGACACTACTAGAGTAACAACTATAAATGGTGCTGCAACTGCAAATACTTATACTGTAAATGGAACATATGATACTATTGAAGAAAATACAACAACTGGATCTAGTGATAGTATTGCTTACTCTGGTAGTGGTACTTACAATACTACTGCTGCTACTGTTTTAACTAAAACATTTGCTGCGAATACTAATTATTTCTTTTTTACAAAACCAGTTGCTTTTATAGAAGAAGAAGATAGCAGTTCAGTTAGTAGTTATACTATAACGGATACTTGGGCAACAACTACAGCAACTGTTAATGGTGCTGTGAATAATAGCAATAGTGTTACACTTGATGCTGGACATTCTGGTATAGTTGCTGGTATGGCTGTTACTGGTGTAGGTTTAGGTCAAGATGCTAGAGTTTCTTCAATAAATACTAACACATTAACATTATCATCTAATAAAACAATACCAGACAATACTACATTAACATTTACATCAACTTCAGTAGCTTTTACTGTTAAGTATGTATATGGTATAAATAATCCTAAATTTGATAAATTAGTGTTTACAGCTAAAGCTGTTGAAGTATTTAACCCTGGTGTAGTTGAGTTAACTTCTTTTATTAGTGGTAATAAAACAATATTAAGTGGTGGTGAAAGTAGAACAATGGTAATACAAGGTTCAACAGGTTATGATGCTGAAACAAATCCAACTTTTACTTTTTCTAACGAAGCTGAAGGTTCTGGAACAATAACTTTTAATCAACCAGGTAGCTCAGGCACTGCTGCAACAATATCATTCACTACATACGTAGGTTCAGTGCAATCTGGTATGGGTGTTTCTGGTACGAATATACCCAATAATACAGTAGTTAATTATGTTGAAGTTAATCCTACAACTGATGCTATTACAATTCACTTAACACTAGGAAGTGCTTCGGCTGCATCAACACCAACAGGTACAATATCTTTTAAACAATTTTACAATAGTTCATCAGAATCATATCAAGCAACATCATATACAATAACTTTACCTGACACTGGTAGGCTTTCTATAACAAAAAAATATGATGCTATAACAGCAACAAGATATTATAGATATTTTATTAGAGCTGTAGCACCAGCGGATTTATCATCTAGTTTTTTAGGTAATGCTACATTGGACTCTAGTAATGATTTTGCTTTGTGTGAAGTTACACAGTATGAGAAGCCAACAATTAATCTAAACGCAACCTCTAATTTAGTAGATAATCAAAATCCAGGTGTTGCTATAAATATAAGAAATTTAGATAATACTGTTTCAATCGCAAGTAATGGTGCAGAAATTGACTCTAAAACAATAACGTTATCTTCAAGTAACACAGAAATAAAACCTGGTATGTTAGTTACTGGCACGAATATTCCAGCTAAAACTAGAGTTAAAAGCATAAGTGGTACAACTTTAACAATAGATCAAACACCAACTTCAACACCATCAGGTGAACTTAAGTTTTTAGATAACGGTAACTATGAGGCTTACGGTGAACCAGATTCTGGATCTATATATTCTAAAATACCATTTAAGATAGTAGCATCTGTTGGTGGTACTACTACTTTATCAAAACAAAGAGAAGTAAGTTTAGAAGAAGATTTTCAATATACCGAAATAGTAATTGCTGCCGCTGGAGTTGTTTCTGGTACAGGTAACGTGTATTTTGCTAGTGGTGCAATACCAGACTCTCTTGCTGTTGGTGCTATTATTACTTCAGATCGTATAAACACTAATCACTCTGATAAAATTATTACTATTGGTGCCATACCATCTACGGTTGCAATAACCTTAGCTGTTGATGGCACAACTTTAAGTGGTGGAGCAAGCACTTATGTATCATCTGGAGACGAACTTACTTTTTCAACACCTTATAATTGGGATTTTAGTATAAGTAATTTAAGTGACGCTATAACAGGAAATAACAAATATACATTAACAGGTCTAATGTCTGTAGCTAGATATGGTAGTCAAGATTTATCTGTAGGCTTAAATTTAAATAACATATTACAAGCGGCTTCAAACGCTGGAAGTGGTGGTTCAACTACAACATACATATTTATACAAACAACATCTAGTACATCTTATTATATTTCTAATATAATTATGTACCCTAAGTCAATTGCTGTAGGTACAGCTGCAGGCACAACAATAACTTTTACTGGTACTGTAATGGGTGTATGGTATAGTAATACAATGAGTGGTGTTAAATTGTACTTAGGACCAGGTACAACAGGATTTAAAAATACTTCAGATGGTACTTTAACAACAGGTCCAAGTGGTTTTGTTCAAGCAGCTTTAACTTCTACCTTAACGACAGCCAATGCAAGTCCTATAGTAACCCAAGCAACATTTTCATTTGATTTAAATTTATCAGCCACTGTAGCTGCCGGTCAATCTTTAATAGTAGAGCCAAGAATATACTTACCAATACAACCTTAAAAATATGGCAGATTCAATTAATTTAGTATTTAACAAAACAATAAACTCATCAATACAAGTAGGTGACACAGTATATAAGTCAATTATAGGTACTGATGGTGTTGCTGGTGCTCCGATAGTTATTGGTGAATGTACAGGTATAAACTCTATTAGAGATACAGTAACATGCAATATAAATGAATGGGAAACTAGGCCAACAACAAGTAATTTTATACTTTTCACAAAAGATAATAAAGCTAACTTATCATCACTGAAAGGTTATTATGCAGAAGTTGTTATGAAAAACAACTCTCATAAGCCTGTAGAGTTATATGCTGTTGGTTCAGAAGTTTCTATAAACAGTAAATAGTTTACAAATAGTGTAACTATATTATTAAATTAAGTTATATGAAATTAAATGATATTGAAAATCAAGTTAAAGAGAAACCACTTACTAAAGAACAATCAAAAAAACAGTTTGTAGAATACACAGAAAAGTTAGGTATTAAGCATAGCTTTGATTTTGAAGAAGCTTGGGAGATTGGTCAAGAAATAAGAAAAAGAAATACTTTTAGGGAAAAAATAACTGAATTAGAAAAAGAAGGATTTGACAATAATATATGGATGAGTAAAAATAAGCTTAAAGAACTTAATCCTGTAAAACATAGCTTTGCTGATGGTTGTTATATAAGAGAGATATTTAATCCTGCTGGAGAATTATTAGTAACTGCGATACATAAAAAAGAACATCCATTTTTTTTAATGCAAGGAGAAATGTCAATATTGACAGAAGATGGAATTAAACATCTGAAAGCTCCATACCATGGTATAACAAAGCCAGGAACAAAAAGAATTATATATACGCACACTGATTGTGTGTTTGTAACAGTACATGCAACAGAGGAAACAGACGTTGCTAAAATAGAAGAGCAAGTTATTGCTAAGGATTTTAATGATCCTTTAATAACTGCTGAAGATTTAAAATTATTAAAAAAACAAAACTAATACAATATGAGTTTTATAGTAGGAGGAATATTAATAGGATCTGGAGTTGCGGCATCAGCCTCTTTAGCTGGAGGCTTGATTGGTAGAGGCAAAAAGAAATCAGCTATAGCATCTGCTGAAGCTGAACACTCTAAAAGAATGAGGCAATATGAAAATATAGATACCTCTAATATATATGCTGGCTTTCAAAACACAATGGAAGATCTAACTGTTAATCAACAGCAAGCTGAATTTGCTAGACAACAACAGAGACAAAGTCAAGCTAATATATTATCATCCTTAAGAGGAGCTGCAGGTAGTTCTGGTATTGCTGGTTTAGCACAAGCACTTCAAGGACAAGCTAATTTGGCTGCGCAGCAATCATCTGCATCGATAGGTATGCAAGAGAGACAAAACCAAATGGCTAGTGCTCAAGGTGCTATGCAAGCTCAACAAATGAGATTAGGTGGAGCAGATCAAGCTAGAAACTTAGAGATGAGTAAAACATCAACTTTGTTAGGTATGAGTCAACAAAGACTTGGTGCTGCTAAACTAGCTTTAGCTCAAAACGATGCTGCTATGTATCAAGGTATTGGTGCTGCTGGAGGTATGGCGGCAGGTGCTTTTGCCGGAGGATTATCAAATCCTCTACCTAAAACTGGTGTAGAAGATGAAGTAATAGAAGAAATTATAAAAGAAAAACCAAAGCCAAATCCAAAACCAAATCCAAATAACGGACCTGGATTAGACTAATTAACAAAAAGAAATAAAAAAATAAAATTATGCCAAGAAGACAAGGGATAAGAGGAGGATCAACGAGAGCTGATGGTACTTTAGTACGAGGTGCTGCTGATGCTTTTGGTCCGACCGCTAGTGTAGGTGCAGGTGTTGCTAAGGGTTTTCAATCAACCTTTATGGATACCTTTAAATATGTTAGAGCTGAAAAAGATAAAGATTATACTAAAGTAGAAGAAGAATTCTATAAAACATTTGATCAAGTAGAAGCCTTACAAAAGGATTACAATGTATTAAACATAGATCAACAAAATATAGTCTTACCTTGGCTTAAGGGTAAAAAACAAGAATTATATGAAATAAAGAGAAGAATGCATAATGCACCTAGAAACGAAAGAGACGCTCTTAGACTTCAAATGAATGAGATATTGTCTACTGTTCAAGGATCTGCAGCTTCTATGGAGGGTATGGCTGATTACTTTAATAAACTATCTGTTTCAGCTAAAGATGGAAAATTATCTGATGCTAATGGTATTATAGATCCTGAAAAAGCAAAAAATACTTTAAACTTTGCACTTGGCAAATCATATAATTTTGATCAAAAATCAGGTAGTTTTATTTATAATGATGAAATTTATCAAAAAGCTGATGAAACAGCTAATGCTTTTTTTACAGAGACAGTTAAAGCATACGAGTTAGGTAAGGCAAAAGGTGTAAACTTAACAGATGATGAAATTAATTTTAAGAAAAAATTTTACAAAAATAGCTTAAATGAAAATGATGTTGTGTCGTTGTTGTTTGATGATTTTGACTTCAATACTGGTGGGTATTATAATGCAACAATAGATTTAGATCTAGATAAGATAACAGATGAAACTGTAAAAACAGAATTATTACAAAAACAAAAAAATTATAAAGAAAATCTTGAAATGCTTCAAAAAGGTAGAGGTACTGATGAGTATAATAAAGCTATTAATTTTTTTAAAGATGAAGTTTCACAGGAATTAGTTGATGGGTATAAGGATATGGCTGATAAAGGTTTTAAGGAATATAAAACTCCTGATGTTATTGGAGAGATAACTACTCAAGAGGTAAAAGAAGTTGGTGATCCTATACTTGATGACAATGAATACTATTATAAAAAATCACCTGCTTTTACAGTATTAAAAGATGGAAAAATTGAAAGCTTTAAAAATACAAATGTAAATGTTTTTAAAAAAGATAAAGAAGCTCAAAGCATTTTATTGCAAGATTTAAAAAGATTTGCAGGCATAACGTTAGGTAAAGATAGGGGTGTTGAATACAGTTTTGATTTTAAGAAGAGAATAACAGATTCTGTAGACTACCCAAACAAAGACAGTACTGGTTTTCCAATAAGATTAAAAGAAGAAATAAAATTATTTTCCGAGGATTTAATTGATAAAAATAATGATGGAATTGGAGATACAGTTCAAACTATAGAGAATGAAATTGAAATTTTTAGTATGGAACAACTTAAGCGTTTTATGTCAGCAAAAGCAAAAGATGCTAGACTAAATATTACAGCTGATACATATAAAAAAGAACAAGACATAATATTACAACCATAATATGGCTAAGAAAAAACTTAATACTACCACTGATACTAATACTCTTTTAACAGATTCTTTTGCTTTGGAATCAAGCATTACAACACCTATGCTTACTTACAAAGAGTTAGAACCTGAGTTTTTAGATTTAGAAGAGGAAAAAGCTAAGAAAGAGTTAATTAGAAGATATGGTCCTTTAGGTTTTTCTTTTGATGAATCTGGATTAGGTGATAATATAGTTATAACTTCTCCAGATAAAAAAGAAAAAATTGAAGTTCCTTTTGACCAATGGCTTAGCGTTTCTAGGGAGTTTAATGCTAAAAAAATAAATTCTTTTTTAGAAAAACATAAGCCATCAGAATATACAAAAGAACAAATAGAAGCTAGTAATAATATACCTAAAGAAGCGGCTAAAATAATTGACTTGGTTAAGAATGGTGTAAGTGATGAAAAGAATATTAATATAAAAAATCAAGTTAAGAATGAAATGGATAGTAATACTTTTCAGCAACAAGTAGGTCAAAAAGGTTTTGGGTTTGTTGAAGATGTATTAAATCCTTTACTTAAAGCTGAGAGTAATGCTTTGTTTCAAATGAACTTAGATAATAAATCTCAACTTCAACCCTCTCAATTAGAAAAATTTAATCAATTAGTTGAGCAAAATAGAACAAAAGAATTAACCTCAGATGAAGTAACTAGACAAATTACATCAATACTTAGAAATCTAGAGGATGATACTATGTTCGACAATGACACTAAAGAATATATATTAAGTGTTGCTCGTAACGAAAAAGAAAAAGCAGAACGTATTAAAAAGTTAAATACACCTACTGAAATAAAACTAGCTAAATATAATGCGCTTAATAATCAAAATATAAAACTATATAATAAAGAGTTAACTAAACATCAAAATACTAACTTCACCACTCAAGAAGAGTATAATGCTAGTTATAACAGATTAAATGCCGCCGCTAAAGAACTTGATTTAGTAAGTAAATTTATATCAGATGAAAAATCAAAATTAAATGTACTTGATGATAATATAAAACAGTTTGAAACTTTAGAAGACTATGCAGATAACATAAGTAATTCTGTTGTGAACTTTGGAGCAGCGGTTGGTATAAGTTTACAATCAAATCTTTTACAAGCAGCACACTTAGCTTTGTCTCCCCTTAACTCTAGAACGGGAGGAAAAATTAGTGAATATTCTGTGCTTTTAAATGACTTAATAAATAAGCAAAGAAATTATCTAATAAAAGAACCAGAAAACTTAGACTGGTCTAATCCTACTGAAGTTGTTAGAATTGGTATGTCAGGTCTTGCTGAGAACCTTCCATTACTTGTTGCTAGTACTTACACTGGAGGTATGCTTGGAGGTGCGGTTTTATTTGGATTAAGTGGTGGTTCACAGAAAAGCATAGATATGTTTAGTGAAGAAATTAAATCTAAAGGATCTACTTCACCTGTAGAATACAGTACAAAAGAACATATATTAGCTCCACTTTTTGTTGCTGGTGCTGAATCTCTAACAGCAATACCAGAAATGTTGATACTTAGAGGTAAACTTAATAGAGGCGGCAAGTTTGGTGGTTTTGGTTCTTTGTTGGGTTATTCTATTTACAGAAAAATTGGATGGTCTGTATTAAAACCAGCTAAAACTTTTACTAAGGGCCTAGGCCTTGAGATATCCCAAGAAGTTGTAACAGAAGTTGGCCAAAATGCTACTGATAAGTTTTATCTGGGAAAGAATGTTAATTTAGCAGATGGAATTGATAGTAAGTTTTTAGCAAAAACATTTTTTACAACTGGGTCAGTTAGCACTGTTGCTGGAGCAAGGCAAATGTATAGCAATTATGTATTATATGGTGATATAATACCTTACTCAGAACAACAAAGAATCCAATTAGGTGCTAGAAAAATACTTAGTGCTGAAGAAAGAAGAGTAGCTATAGAACTAGAGATAAATTCATTAGAAGAAAAAGGTTCTGAGACAAATAAACTCCAAACATTAAAGAAACAGTTAGAATCCGTTAATGATGAACTAAATTTATTAGAACAACAGCAAGAGTTAACATATTATAATACTTCAGAGAAGTTTGGAAAAACAGGTGAAGTTGGTATAGATAAATTAAGAAAATTAAGTAGAAAAACTGCAGCTCTTCAAAGTAAAGCTCAAAAAATAAATAATGATAAAAATCTATCAAGTAAAGAAAGAAATAATTTTCTTAAACCTTTAAAAGAGCAATTTAATGTACTTGAATCCCAAAAAGCAGATATATTAAATAACAAAAATTTTCTAGCAACTGAAACTAATTATTTTAAAAAGAAATTTAGAGATAAAGCAACTGAAGTATTAAAGATAAAAGGTGTAGATATAACTGAAGATAATTTATCTAAAGAAGCAGAAAAGATATATAGAAAGGAAAAAACAAATTATAAAGAAAGATTATCTAAAAGTAGACAAAAACTGATAACAAACTTTAGCGATATATTATCTGATAGATATGTTAATCAAATAAACTCAATTGATGCTAGTTCAATAATAGATAAAAAAGCGTTTGATACTTTAGATGAAGCTAAAAAGTTTTTAGAAAAAACCTTAAATGAAAAAGGTTATTTTAAAAGCGAAGATCCTAATGAACCTAATTATTTTGATCAAGCAATGTCTGATCTTGAAGAAGGTTGGAATGTAGTAGGTGCTATGATTATGCAGCCATTAGTTAAAGATGAAAATGGTAATAGAGTAATAAATGAAGAAAATGATTATAGTGAGTTTGAAAAAGATCAAATAATAATAGTAGACAGTAAAAGAGACAAAGACAGATCTTCTACTATTCATGAAATATTTCATGGTATTTTATGGAAAGCTTTTAAAGCTTCGGGTATTGGTTTCTCTAAAATGAGTAAACAAATAATGGATGAACTCAAAAAGTCTAATCCAGAAGCTTATAATATTATTAAAAAAGCAATTGTTCCGGCTTATGCTAAGCTAGAACTTAAAGAATACTATGATTCAAATGGAAATTTAAATCAAGATAAAATAAATAAAGATCCCGAGCTTTACGAGTCTAAAAAGAAAGAAGCTGAAGAAATGCAAGCCGAGGAAACAATAACATGGATTGCTCAGTTAATGGCTCAGGGTAATATAAAAAGAGATTATTATGAAAAGTCTATAGCTCAAAAAATAAAAAACTCAATAATAACACTTCTACCAAAATCTATTGTTGGTGAAAAGAACGCTGAATTACTATTAAATGATGGTGCTGACATGTTAGCATTAATAGCTGATTTCACTAAATCATTTGATGCTAAATCAAAAGGAGAAATATCTAAAGATTTAAAAAAATTAATTAGTGGTAAATTCAAAATCTCAGAAGATTTAAAACCTAAAAAGCAAAAAATAGAAGAAGTTACTGGTAAAAGCAAACAAAGTATTGATGTTAAGGAAATAAATACTAGGTTTAGTCAAGAAAATATATCCATTTACAACAAAAAGACAAATGTTAATTTAAGTAAAGGTTCTGGAAAAAAATTGAACGAGCAGGTAGATGATTTAACAAAAAATGCTAAAACAAAATCAGAATTTATAAGTAGAAATGGAGGTTTTGATAATGTATATAATGGTATATTAGCTGGAAAGTTTGATCAATTATTTCCTTTAGCAACAAATCAAGGAACAGATTTATCAAATATAGAGCAAAGAAATTTAATTAGGTATTTTTTATCTGATAGATTAATGAACTATGATCCAGCTAAAAGTAGTAGCTTATATGCTTGGATGGTAGGTAATCCTGGCAAGGGGATTCCAGCAAATATTTATTTTAGTAAAGAAGATGCTAATAAAGTTTTAGCAACTTCTAATGCCAATAAAACTAAATCACTTGATAGTGATGAATCTTTTTTACAAATTGAGTCTGATGAGTCTGGACTAACAGCTTCTGAAGCAAAAGTTGCAGATGATATTGACAAAAAACCAACTATAAAAGAAAGTATATCTATATCTGGCAAGTCAGAAGCAATGACAAATTTAAGAGGTATAGTTGAAAATGTTATATCTGATTTAAATATAGGTGCTAGAGAGGTTGAATCTACAACTAAGGTTAGTGATTTTGTTGCTATATTGAAAGAAAAAATACAAGGTAAAAAACCTGGTACTGCTTTTAAACTACTAAGAAGAGCATTTAAAGTAGGTAATTCTACAGTTAATGAATATAGACAAAACCTAATTAAAAATAAAGAAGCAATATTAAAAGGTTTAACAACTAGTTATTTGTCAAGAGCTTTTCCACCTGCTATAGAAAAAAGAATTATAACTGAAGATGGTGGCACTAAGTTTGTTAAATCTGAGGAATGGTTAAAAATACCTAAAAAAAATATAGGTAAAAAACCAGGCTTTATTGATATAAGAAGTACAAAAGAAGAAGGTTATGAGGGTGACACTACTGGCAAACAAGCTATGCGTAGGGTTGAAAACATAGCAGAAACTATATCTGATGAAGTTTTTTTAGCTAAGTATATTATTAATAATAAAGTGCCTCAAATGCCATCAGAGATGTTGATGCAACAGCTTGCTGGTGAAATTGGTTTAGATATATTTCAAGAAGAAATAAACAAGTTTGACGAGTTTAATACAGCTTTAGAAAATGCTGCATTAAAAGGTGAATCTGTAGAAGAGATAATGAATAGTGATAAGTTTAAAATCATTAGCTCTTTTGTAGATAATCAAAAATTATTAAAAAATGTAATTATAGAATCTACAATATCAAACTTAACAAAGCAGTTAGAAAGAGGTACTACAAAATATTCTATTCTTATTGATGGTAAAGAAACAGAATTTAGTAATGAACAAATAAAGAAAATTAATAATTTTTTAAATGAAGTTTCAAGAATAATATTATCTACAAAAAGTAAAGAAGAAAAAAGAGAAGAATTTAATACATTATTAAATAATGCAGATGATTATATAATACAATTTTATGATCAAATAATAGAAAACAATAAATTAGTAGGTGGTGATAGAATTTTTGGTTCTGTTGTTGAAATACAAAATGCATTAGAATTTGCAAAAGCTGTTCAAGAAAGTGGACAACAAATAGTAATAATAAAAGAAGTTTCAGCTTCTAATAGCCAAAAAGGTGATATTTTATTTTATATAAAAGGTAAGCCTGAGGATATTTATAGAATAGAATCTAAGATAAATTTAACTGATGAGTTTAGTAGTTTGACTTCTAATATAAAATCTGACGGTACAGTTTCTGTTAACGCACCTAAAGATTTAAAAACTGGAACATGGGTTTTAGAAACATTTAAAGAATTAGACAAACAAGGTTTTAATGTAAGATCTGATGATGGTAAACTTTTTACTAAAAGAACATATATAAAACAAGATAAAGCTGGAATTCTAACTAGAAAAGCATATGATAACATTATAGCTTCCAAAGAACTTGAGTGGCAAAAAAGTAACGAAGAAGTTGTAGGAATAATAGAAGATTTATTAGAAAATACAAAACAAAATATAAAAAATTATTTAGAAGAGTACAACAAGGAAGCTAAAAAGCTACTTTCAGAAGAAGCATTTAAAGGCCATGAAAAATCTAATTTTTCTGGTGGTTTTATAAAAGAAATAATTAGACAACCAAAGTTAGAACAACTTAAGAGTGAAATTGCTAAAAATGCAAAACAAAAAGGTGATGGTACAAAAGAGTTGTTTAAAATTGTAGAGCAAATATACCTAAGTGGTGGCGTTGATATAGCAGTAGTAAATAAACGTTTATATGGTTTTCATGAAAATATTGATGGTATTAATAGATTAAATATTAGTAATAAAAAAGGCGTACATAAGTCTCCTGATTTAGATCTTTCATTGTATTTAAAGCAAGGAGGTGTTACAAAAAGCAACATAGTATATGTTGTAGATGGAAAAAACAAATATGAAACAAGATTTTATAGTTTATCTACTTCTTTTAAGATAGCATCGAAAAATTTACAAACACTAAAAAATAATGAAAAAAATTATACTGAAATAAGTGATAACAAAGGTGTAGGATCAATATATAATAATTATGCTAAATCTTCTTTATTAATAGATGGTATACCAATGAATCCATTGGTTGTTGATCCTAATTTTGGTGATAAAAAAGCAATACTAGTTGTTGGCGGTGTTGGATCTGGAAAAACAACTACTGTAAATAAAATAATAAACAAATTAAATCTTAAAAAATTAGGATTTAATGTTTTAGACGAAGATATAGAAAGATCTAAGATACAATTAGATAAAACAATAAGTAAGGCTAGTGCTTATGAAAAAGCAAAAAAATCTGTTAATAAAAAATATAAAGATTTATCTGAAAATAAAAAAGGTATAATATATGATCTTTTAGGTACTAATAAGAAAAATACTACAAAAATTGCAGATGACTTAAAAGCTAAAGGATATGATGTATCTATGATACTAATTGACACAAGTGTTGATTTAGCAGTTAAAAGGGATGCGGGTAGAGAAAGAACAATGGGTGAATTTTTAGTTGAGTTTACTAATGGATTTGTAGAAAGAAATAAAGATTTTTATGCTAAAGAATTTGATGGAAGTTTTACAATATTAGATACAGATAATTTAAAGCTAGAAGATCCATTACCTAGTAATTTCGTGGAACAAGTTAAAAGCAGTATAAAATATGCTATTGATCCAGAATTGTTAGATACTAAGTTTAATGATATAATACAAGAAACAAAAGGTGTACATGCTGACAAAACATTTTCAGACACAATAGCTTCTTTAAAAGGTGCAGGAATAGGTAAATACAAATTCTTCGTGCCACCATCAGCAGATGATTTTATGGGATTAATGTATGCTTTTATGGGTAGAGGAAGTCGAGGTGATTTACATACACAATTCTTTGAAGAAGTATTAAATGCACCATATAAAAGAGGTATAGCTGCTTTAGAGTCTGCAAAGCAAAAAATGCAAGATAATTATGCAACTTTAAAGAAAAAATATCCTAAAGTAGCAAAAAAATTAGGTAAAAAAATACCTGACAGCGAATTTACTTATGATCAAGCTATAAGAGTTTATTTATGGAAATATAATAATGAAGTATTTGATACTAAACTTGAAGAAGAACTTGGTTTAACTACTAGTGAAATTAATAAGTTATTTTTTACTGTAGCAGAAAATAGAGAGTTACAACAGTATGCTAGAAATTTAGGAAAACTAACTGGATTACCTGAAGGTTATATAAAACCTAGTAAAACTTGGTTATTAGAAACTATAGCTAGTGATTTAAACGATATTACAGATAAGGTTAACAGAAAGAAATTTTTAACAGAATTTATAGAAAATAAAGAAGCTGTTTTTAATAAAGAAAATTTAAATAAAATTCAAGCAATATATGGTACTAGATTTAGAGAGGCATTAGAAGATTCTTTATATGCGATGACAAATGGTACTAGTCGTAACTTTGGTGATAATAAAATAGCTAATCAATTTGCCGACTGGCTTAATGGTTCTGTTGGTGCTATTATGTTTGTTAACGCTAGATCAGCTTCTCTTCAGCTTTTATCAAATATAAATTATTTAAATTGGAGTGATAATAATATTTTTCAAGCTTCAGCTGCTTTTGCTAATCAAAAACAATTTTGGGAAGATTTTAAAACTATAATAATGTCTGACAAGCTTAGACAAAGACGTAAAGGATTAAATATAGATGTGCAAGCGGCTGAATTATCAAACAGTGTAGCGACTTCTAAAAGTAAATATAGAAGTGCTTTAAGATATTTATTAAGAATAGGTTTTACTCCAACTCAAGCTGCTGATGCTACAGCAATAGCTTTTGGTGGTGCTGCTTTTTATAGAAACAGAATAAAGAGCTTAATGAAAGATGGATTTACCAAAGAACAAGCTGAAGAAAAAGCTTGGTATGATTTTTCTGAAATAACTGATTCAACTCAGCAATCAGCAGATCCATCCATGGTATCTCAAGAACAAAGAAACCCGTTTACTAGATTTATTTTAACTTTTCAAAATGTTGCTATGCAATATAATAGAAAAATAAAAAAAGCTGGTTTAAACCTAGTAAATAGAAGAGGTAGTGATATAGAAAATATATCAAAAATAATTTACTATGGCGCAGTTCAAAACTTTATATTTAATGCGGTTCAACAAGCTATGTTTGCTATGATTTGGGGTGATGATGAATCTGAAGAAAAAGAAAAAGAGAGATTCTTTAAAGTAGGTAATGCTATGTTAGATACTATTCTTAGAGGTGCTGGTTGGAAACTTGCTTTAGTAGCTACATTAAAAAATACTTATTTAAAATATCAAGAAGAAGAGGCTAAGGGTAGTTTCAAAGCTGATCATATAAAAACAGGAATACAATTTTTTAATGTTGCACCTTCTGTAGGTTCTAAATTAAATAAAATTTATAAGGGTTACAAAATAAAAAATGTATACGAAAAAGATGTTATAAAAGAAAAAGGTTATTCTTGGGATAGTCCTATATGGAGAGTTTATGGAAACTATGTTTCAGCAGCTGCAAATATACCAGTTGATAGAGCTTTAAGTAAAGTTGACAACCTTGTAATGGCATCTAAAAGTTATACTGATACATGGCAAAAAGTAGCATTATCAGCTGGTTGGCCGGCTTATAGTCTTGGTTTAAAAAATAAAGAAAACGAAATTATAAAAATAAGAGGTGCTGAGGAGAGAAAAAGAATAGGTATTGAAAAAGCAAAAAGATCAAGAGCAATTACTACTGCTAAAAAAAGAGCAGAAAGAGCAGCAATAAGACAAGAAGCAATAAATAAATAATGTAATTAATATCAAAAACAAGTAATAATAAGAATATACAAAAAGTAAAAATATGGCACAAGAATTAGGAAGTGGTACTAACATGGGAGTTGATGTAGACGGAGATGGTAAACCTGACTTTCACTTAACATTAAAGTCAATAGGTTTAATCATCGCAGCGGTGTTTACACTAGGTAGTATGTACGTAAAGCTACAGATGGATATTGAAGATGCAAAAGCACTTCCGCCAGCCGCTATAGACAGAAAAGAATATGATTTAAATCATGCTTGGATGTTGGATCATGTTAGTGATTTAGAGGAGGATGTTAAGGATCTCAGAAAACACATTGAAGATTTACAAAAAGATCTATATAAGAAAAAAGACAGATAATGAAACTAGAACTAAAAAGATTTAGCGCAAGTAAGGATTCAACATTAGGTTTAATGTTTGTTGATGGAGAGTTTGAATGCTTTACATTAGAGGATGAATATAGAGCTGAAAAAATTAAAGGTGAAACTCGTATACCTGCTGGTACGTATAAGGTAGAAAAACGTGAAGTGCTTAGTGGATTAACCGAAAAGTATCGTAGTAAATACCCTTGGTTTGATTTTCACTTTATGCTTCAAGATGTACCTGATTTTCAATATGTTTATATACATGTAGGAAATGACGATGACCATACTGATGGTTGTCTTTTGGTGGGCGATGCTATTAAATCAAACAGATTTAATGAAGATACTAACCTAACTAGCTCAGGACCAGCATTTAAGAGATTATATCAAAAAATGTGTGATGCTGATATTATAAATATTAGTGTAACAGATTGTTGTACTGAGTGCAATTGTACTTGTAAGTAATTACTATTATAAAAAACAAATGAAAAAGTTTAAACCACACATGATGTATGGCAAATCTGGTAAAGGTGTTATGGCTAATACTTATGCAAAACATTTAGCTTTGAAGAAAAAAGGTTATGGACATACTAAACCAAAGAAAAAATAAAAAAAGCCGGTCAAACGATCGGCTTTAATAGTGTGTATAGCATACTAACCGCTACAACTCAAACACTCTTCATCCATAGCTCTTTCAGCTATATCTCCACGAAGAACTGATTCTGTTCTCATATAATATAAAGTTTTAATACCTTTTTTCCAAGCTTCAAGATGAACCTTATTAATAAACTTAGGATCTACTTGAGATGGAAAAGCTAGATTCAAACTAATACTTTGATCTATATACTGTTGTCGTATACCTGCTTGATTAACTATCTCTAATTGATTAATCTCCTTGAATGTTTTAAATACTTCCTTAGTATCATCGTCGAGTCCTTCGACATCCTGAACGGATCCACCGTCAGCTAATATCTTCTCCCAAACTTCACTAGTGTTCATATTTAATTTATCTAAGACTTTTTCCAGAGTAGGGTTTTTACGTATAAAAGTACCTTTTGCACTCTGTTCAGTAAATACATTAGCAGCCCAAGGCTCAATACCGGCACTAATATTACCACTAAGCTTGCTGTTACTAACAGTAGGAGCAATA
>CESM01217452.1_pt1 | contig 18259 bp, 13 predicted proteins | sample 361421 | NCBI WGS metagenome assembly CESM01 (sample SAMEA2622219, study PRJEB7988) | marine metagenome | isolation source: saline water (ENVO:00002010), including | reverse complement strand
ATCTCAGTAACCATCTCACCAGCTGCCTTACCTACACTAGTCATTGTCATAGCAGCGACAACAAAGGGCAGTGCACCACCGATTAGGAGACCAATCACGACCATGGGGTCAGTGAGTTCCATTGTAAACGTCGGATCCAATGTCTCGACTGCTGCCCGGAATGCTGCAAAAAGAGCGAGAGCGGTCAAAGCCGCACTACCAATTGCGAAGCCTTTGCCCACAGCGGCAGTTGTGTTCCCAATGCTGTCCAGAGCGTCGGTAATTTCTCGAACCTCAGAACCTAGTTCGCCCATCTCAGCAATACCACCGGCATTGTCTGCAACCGGGCCATAAGCATCAACGGTCATCGTGACACCAACAGTTGCAAGCATACCCATCGCAGCCATGGCAATACCGTAGAGCCCTGCAAAGTCATTCGCGATATAGATGCCAATAGCCATGAAGATAATCGGAACAAAGACCGATTTCATACCTACAGACAAACCGGCAATAGCGTTAGTCGCAGGACCTGTTTTGGACATCTCGCCAATGTATGGAATATCACGGACATTGAGACCCATGACTGGCTCTATCCCAGTATAGTACTCTGTTGCAAGACCGATGAGAATCCCTACTACCGATCCAGCAATAACTGCGTATAGTGGACCAAAGGCGTTCTCAATTCCTGCAGCAGCAGCATAAGCTTCCATATCCATTCCGGATGGACCCATGATGAGATATCCACCAACCCAGAAAAGTCCGGCACCGATGAATGTCGTGTAGCGAAGAGCAGCAGCAGCATCGCCCATATTCTTGAGCACACGCATAGAGAATACAGCAATGATACTGGCGAAGTATCCGACTACCGCGAGAGCGATAGGAAGGAGAACCAAAGCACCCTGATACTCAGCGGTGGCGCCTTGGAGAACGGCATTTGCGAGATCCCCTGAACCTACAGCAGCTACAGCAGCAGACTTAGCAGTAGCCCCAGCAGCGGCTGCGATGACCATTGCGGCAATGATAGACCCGACAAAGGACTCGAAGATGTCAGCACCCATCCCTGCAACATCGCCGACGTTATCGCCAACGTTGTCAGCAATTACGCCAGGGTTACGAGGGTCATCCTCAGGAATTCCTGCCTCAACCTTACCGACGAGATCAGCGCCTACATCAGCAGCCTTGGTATAGATTCCACCACCTACACGAGCGAAAAGAGCAATGCTAGATGCACCCATGCCGAAACCAGCAATGTATGGAATTGCATCGAAGGACGGATCGGAACCATAGGGGCCGAGCCAGAGGTACATTGCAGAGACGCCGAGAAGACCAAGACCACCCACGGCAAGACCCATCACGGCTCCACCATTGTAGGATACCTCAAGAGCCTCAGCTTGGCCACCATTCTTGGCAGCCATTGCTGTGCGCCCGTTAGCTGAAGTTGCACTCCTCATACCGGAGTAACCGGCAAGGACAGAGGCTAGAGCTCCAAAGAGGAAGGCAGCTGCTGTTTCCCAACCGAGAGCATCGTTCATCTCTCCTCCACCAAGAAGTAGGAGGGCGACGATACTAACGAAAATCGCAAGATAGCGATACTCAGCTCCGAGGAAGGCCATGGCTCCACGCTGAATCTGACCAGTGATATCTGCGACAACCTCGTTGTCAATCACGATTGAATCGTTACGCCGATACAGCAAGAAAGCGGTCAGTAGGCCGAAGACGGCGAGTGCAATACCTATCTGTGCGAGTTGTTCTGGTTCCATTTCATTCACCTATGACTCACAGCGACATTGGACCCATATTTAATTGGAATCTCAAGCAAAACCATTCCCCCCCTTGTTTCAAGCCATCAATAAAATGACGGATGGCTAGAATCTAGGCTCACAGAGGCGTTGATTGATAGAGGGGGACGACTTCCGATAACTGATGGTCGACAAGCAACTCATCTTGGATTCGGTTGGCCCTGTTCAGGCTGTGCTCGATGCCCATGATGGAATCGTAAATGTCGTTGACACCACAGATGGGATAGTTACCATCTCACTAGAAGGCGGCTGCACAGGTTGTGGAAGTACACCAATGACTGCCATGCAGATATATTACTCACTGATGAAACTCGATGAAGTCAATGATGTCGTGTTCCTCAACGGAGAATTACCTGAATACATGCGCCAATTCATCGACGAGAAATTGGCTAGCGAAGCCGAATAATAAGGCACCTAGAGTGATTTACTCCTCAGATTCCCTCTCTTTACGTGCCTTCATCAGGTGATGTGGATTGGGTTCACCCTGAATCTCTTCACCTCTAATCGGAATAATCTGGCCCACTATTCCTAGGATTACAAGCATGAGAGCAAGGAAGTTAGCCAATGGTTCCGTATCCCAGAACTCTTCCCCTAGGCGATCGAAAATGATTAACCCGGCGGCCGTTAGGAAACATAGCAGTGTGACGACATTATGCGCAATGCGTTCCATTCTTACCGATCGTGCAAGGGTGCCTATCGAAATCCAGATGACTACAATCGTACCGCAAGACCAAGATAGTATGGACTCAGCGAGTTCGAGCATTATCCTGACCACTCTGGCGAGGTGCTCAATTGGGCTTTAGTTGATACCTCTGCCAGCATCAACAGCGTTACGTCTGATGATTCAACGCGTAGGGCCACTAACACCTGTTTATACTCTATACTGCATGGGAGTTAGTTCATGGGAAATAAGAACCCTTTGAACCTGACACGCCGAAGCGGCGCAATGTTTGCGCTGTTGTTGACTGCCCTGACAATGGTTGGCACAGCTGCTGCTGAAACCAGCCTCCTGCGAGAGGATGATACCGTAGGTGCATCCTTCTGGATCGCTACAGCGATGATGTTTGCAGCAACTGCATTCTTCATCATGGAGCGTGGAAGTGTTGCCCCCAAGTGGCGCACATCGATGACTGTTGCAGCACTGGTTACCGGTGTTGCATGGTACCATTACACATACATGCGAGAGGCATGGGCGCAAACATACGCTTTGGGCGCAGGCCAGAGCCCCCTAGTACTCAGGTACGTCGATTGGCTCATCACAGTCCCACTCCAAGTAGCTGAATTCTACCTAATTCTGGCTGCTGTCGGTGCGGCTACTGCCATGCTGTTCTGGCGCCTCTTTGGCGCATCCCTAATCATGCTGATCAGTGGATTCCTCGGAGAAGCTGGTCACGCACCCGAGATGCCAATGCTGATCATCGGATGTCTCGCTTGGTTCTACATCATGTATGAGGTATGGGCAGGCGATGCAAAGAAAGGAGCAGATACCGCTTCTGAAGGAACCCAGTTCGCTTTCCGCGCTATGGCAATCATCCTGACTGTTGGATGGGCCATCTATCCAATTGGATATTTCATGGGAACCGGAACTGACCCGAATCTTGACTTCCTTAACATCCTCTACAACCTGGCTGATTCAGTCAACAAGGTTGCATTCGGACTAATGGTGTGGTACGCTGCGACCATGGACACGAAGGCATCCGAGTCTGAGGAATGAGATTCAAGATCGGCTACCGATCTCTGAAATGACCCCCACGAGGAGGGGGGTGGGTCCCATGTTGCCCATCCCCCCCTCAACCCTCATCTAAACGATGCTTCAAGACCCGTCGGCAAAATGTCTCCTGCATGGCGATGATCCACGGGTGGAGCCTCCCGCGTACTCGGAGAGAAGAACCTCCTCTTTTCTCGAAAAGCCAGGTTATCTCAGTCCTTGAACAAGTAGGGATACTTCTCCAACTTGTAGGTGCGAACCCTTTCCGGATTCGAGCCTATGAAAACGCAGCTCGTACTCTATCCGGTCATGAAAGTGACCTATGGAGCGAGATTGAAGCCGGGACATTGACCGACATCAAGGGAGTAGGCAAGGGAATTGCTGGACTAATTTCCGAAGCCCTGAGTGAAGGTACTTGGGGCGATCTTGAATCGCTGTACGAACGTGTCCCAAGGGGGCTTATCGAAATGCTCGGCGTTCCAGGACTAGGCCCAAAGAGAATAAAGCAATTTTACGACGAACTCGGAATTGAAAGCGTCGCAGAACTTCAATCAGCAGCTGAGGAAGGGGCGCTAGCATCACTTCCCAGAATGGGCAAGAAGATGGAAGAGAAAATCATCGAAGGCATCAATCTCCTAGCACGATTCACCGGACGAAGGCGACTGGATATTGGCCTGATGTATGGAGAGGCATTTGAATCTCGAGTTGCAACAATTTCAGGAGTCCAAAGAGCACAACTTGCAGGATCTGCTCGTCGACGTAAGGAATCAATCGGTGATCTTGATGTTGTCGCTGCAGTCAATCTTGAGGATGCGCAGGATGTAATGGAGGCCCTGATATCCATCCCAGGAGTTGCTGAGGTTAAGGGCGCAGGTGATTCAAAAGTCAGCCTGATTCTTGAATCCACCTTATTCGATCACCACGCCCCCTCCACAACACTCGATGGGTCCGTTCTCAGCGCCCTTGGTGGAGATGCTTGGGAGGAATTGGAAGCTAATTCAACAATTGACGCTCAAGTTCGTCTTGTCCCTCCACACGTCTTTGCATACACCATGGCATACTTCACAGGAAGCAAGGAGCACAATGTCCGAATGCGGCAACGGGCCCTAGACCTTGGACTCCGATTGAATGAGTTTGGGTTATTTCCTGTAGATGCGGCTGGTGATTCCAAGGGCTACGAAGCAGCAAAGGAGCACGGATTACCCGCCTCTGAGGAATCGGACATTTACACCCACCTCGGGATGAAATGGGTGCCACCTGAATTGAGAGAAGACACTGGTGAGATTGAAGCCGCAATGTCGGACAATCTCCCTGACTTAATTGAACCAGCACAAGTGAATGGAGCGCTACATAACCACACCACGGCCTCTGATGGAACTGCAACTCTTGAGGAAATGGCAGAGGCTGCAATGAATCTTAACTGGCAATTCCTCGGCATAGCAGACCATTCCGAGGCACTGAATATCGGAGGGAGGAGTATAGGCATTCCAAATGAGGAAGTCGCTGAACAGGGAGAAGAAATACGTGTACTTAACGAAAAATGGGTCGATTCAGGAGTCGATTTTCGATTGCTACATGGATCCGAATGCGACATTCTCGCAGATGGGAAGCTAGACTACCCGGAAAATGTTCGTAGAAATCTCTCCCACGTTGTGGGTAGCGTTCATGCTCTCGGTTCTTGGAGAAATCGAGACGAGATAGAAAATACAGAGATGCTGATTCGTGCAATTGAGGATCCTACCTTCACTATACTAGGGCATCCAACTGGCCGTATCATTGGAGGAAGAGATGGATTTCCAGTAGACATGCATGCAGTCCTTAGGCGCATGGGTGAACTGAATCAAGAAGGGGCCCTCAAAGCCTGTGAGATTAATGCGAGCCCATACAGATTGGATCTCGATTGGAGGCTCTGTAAATATGCAAAAACGCAGGGTGTGCCAATTGTAATCAATCCAGATGCCCATGCTCCACAGGGGCTCAGTGATGTGTGGTTTGGTGTACAAATCGCCCGAAAAGGTTGGCTTGAGAGTAACGATATTCTCAACTGCTTGACCGGTGCAGAAATTGAGCAACGGATGATTGAGGGGCGATCATGAAACGAATAGAGAAAGCGGAACGCATCGGGCAGATGCTGGACGAACTCTATCCTGAAACTCCAGTCCCACTGGATCACTCCGATCCATACACGCTACTGGTCGCTGTTATGCTCTCAGCTCAAACAACAGACAAGAAAGTCAACGAAGTAACACCTGCTCTATTTTCTGCTGCTTCGACACCCGAAAAAATGGCTAAACTAGATGTCGTGGAGATTCAAGAAATCATACGTGAAATTGGACTAGCTCCTACCAAAGCGAAAAATCTACGGCGAATGGCTGAACAAATTATCAATTCAGGCCATGGCATCATCCCTGAATGGGAATTCTTGGAATCACTTGCAGGAGTAGGCCACAAGACAGCGAGTGTCGTCATGGCACAGGCATTCGGCATTCCTGCCTTTCCGGTTGATACACACATCCATCGACTTGCCGCAAGGTGGGGTTTGAGCAATGGCAGCACCGTGGAACGCACGGAGCGTGATCTGAAAGCTGTCTTCATGAGAGAGACATGGAACTCTCGTCACCTTCAGATCATCTTCTTTGGACGTGAGTACTGTCCTGCCCGTAATCATGACCTGACACAATGCCCAATCTGTTCATGGGCGGCAACGAAAAAGCGAATTGCTGAAGAACGGCGTCGCTAATCAGTTCGCAGCATTAGAGATGAACAAACCGATGGACGCATCGAGTAGGACTGCGGTCAACAAACTGGTTAAACCAGCAACCCAAAGCATCGTAATCATTTGACCAACTGATAATGCGATACCACCTCCTCGAATCCTAGCTGAAATAAGACCGAGAACCATAATCATGAATATCACGAGTATAGAGACGAGGACTTTGAACAGGAATATATTCTGCTCAACAACTGTGCTGTCGTCGAGGACTGGAAGTCCGAATCCACCTGCCATAGCAGGGATGGCAGATGCATCGGTCCCAACGAGACCTTGTGCAACACCGCTAATGGATGAACCTAGACCTTGAACGATGGAAATTGTGATGTTCAAACTTGTGATCATTGCAATAAGTACACCAAACGCAACACCCTGCATCGTTCCCGAGGATAAGGCCCGACGTCGCCTAAGTGACAAAAGATTCGTCGTATTCTTGGATACAAGTTCCGCTACACCTGCAGGTTCTCCACTCGTTTGAGCACCTTCAAGATAGATTCGAATGAAACGTGAAACCATCATCGAGTTTGTATCTGCAGCAAACCATGTCCAAGAATTATCACTATTGATTCGCATTGATAGACGCCTCTCCAGCATGTCGATTGAGGCATTTAGCGCGCCGAAGTCGATGTCTTTCAATGCACGAACCGTAGCGCTCGGTTCAGCTGCGCGAGCCTGAGCCGTTCCGCCAAGAGCGCGGATGAATCCAGGGTATGACTCGTCACGCCGCCGGACCGACTTCTCTTCTCGACTGACTAGATAGGCAGGGAAAGCAAACGGAGTCACAATTACTGCGATAGATAGCAGGCCGTAGCGGTCCCAATTATCAGCGATAAAGGTGTAATCTACCACGAAACCGGCAGTGAAAATGGAAAGGATGATTCCTAGTCCAATTATTGTAGCCAAAGCCCACGTACGTCGCATACGAATTATGTAAGGAGTTGCTACATTATTCCTCGCGAACAAATCATCGTCTGGGATGAGAACAATGAAGAAAACCAGGCCAAACAATTGGAGTAAACTGTAGATGAGTGCAGCGAGAAGGATCCAGCGAATACGAACAAGTACTGTCCAAGGGTCATCGTCTAATGACCCTGTCATGAATAACACGAGATGAATCCCTGCTACAACAAGAAGGAACATGCCAGTCGTAGTGATTGAAATGTAAATTTCACGGAGTGTATCCACAGCTTCGAGGCGGGTATCATACAGCGTGTTAAACTCCTCTTGGAAGGTGTCTTGCTCTGAACGCATAAATTCCTCGAGGGGTTGACCTGCTTCGACAGAGAATGCCATCCTGTCAAGGAAATCCCCCCAAATAGGCGAAGGACTCTGCCGACCAACAATTCGAGCCGCTTCCGGGAGATTAGTATGCCATCGTTCAACTAACGTCTCAATTGCCTGTACCTCTTCTGCAAGAGCACCATAGTCCCCCATCTGTTTCAGAATATCGAACATGGACTGCGCACCAGCATCGCCCAAGGAAAGTATTCCCATCCGCGTGATGAACATGTGCATCTCACGCTCGATTGCAATCGCTGTACGTTGAGTCTGAATCAGAGGCCATACCACTGCCACCCCCCCACTAAGTAGAGGGAAGAGCAACGCAAGCAGGATCCCTGAAGCCCCTGTAAACAAAGAAGAGGCGAAGAAGAAGATGACAGCCCCTAAGATGAGGCCAAACACAGTTGCAGGTAGAACTACTTGGATGGCGTAGGAGGCGACCGGCATACCGAGACGCCGGATGGAAATCTGCCAAGTTGGGAGGCGTTCCATTTGCTGCCCCCCGAATCCTACTCAATGGTTGATTCCTACCCAGGTGTCGATAGCAGCGGAGAACTGCTCCCAGCCCTGCTGATAGTATACATCCAGCAAATCGAAGACATCGTCGTAATGAGTAAGATCGCGGTCAACCATCCTCTGAATCGCTTCCGTCCGTCGCTCCATTTCATCATAGATTTCGCGCTTGTTAGCGAAACCCATCATTGGCGCCATCTTATTCTCCATCAGATGAGATTGGAACATACCTCGGAAGTAGTGCTTGTCGGATACAGGATCCCACTCGAACATACCTCGAGTAAGGATACCGTCTGCGAACTTGTTGTATCCGATAACCTCGTCAATCCCAGTTACACGTCGTGCGATTCCACCACCTGGGGCTTCAACTACCTCTTGGAATATAGCGAAATTCAGGTTGTCGAAGAAACGGGCGGGGACATTAATCGGATCTCCCGTAAATCTCTGAATCATCTTGACAATAGAAGATGCGTGGAAAGTTGCAATCACTGGGTGACCAGTCTGCATTGCTTGGAAGGCTGTAGCCCCTTCAACTCCACGAATCTCACCGATAATGATGTAGCGAGGCCGAGAACGGAGAGCCGCCTTCAGAAGATCGAACATTTCGACGCGAGAATCCTCGTTCTTCGAATCGCGAGTAACGAGACGTTGCCAAAGACGATGGCGAACCTTCACTTCAGGAGTATCCTCTGCAGAGTAAATCTTGACATTATGGTCAATGAAAGGAAGAATCGCGTTGAGCGTTGTTGTCTTTCCTGACGCCGTTTCACCTGACACGAGAAGTGACATACCATTCTCAAGACATAGCCAAATGTATGCAGCAATCTGGGCCGACATCGTACCCCATTGGATAAGTTGAGTGAACGAGATGGTTTCCTCAGCGAACTTACGAATCGTAAACGATGGTCCAAGCATCGATACATCGTCACTGAAGATGATATTTATTCGAGAACCATCGAGAAGTGCACCATCAATAATCGGTTTACTATCTGATACCGGGCGGCCAATACGTTCGGACATTGAACGAAGATAGCGAGTCAGCACTTCTCGATCCCGGAAGCGGATGTTGGAGGTAACCATACCGAACACCTTGTGATCCATGTTGACGTAGCGTAAACCAACCGAGTGGATGTCTTCCAGTTGTTCATCAGAAAGAAGAGCTTCCAACGGCCCGGACTTCACGAGATCGCGGATAATGATATACTTCAATCGCTCTAATTGCTCCTCTTTTACTTGTATTAGAGGCTCACCAAGACCAAGATAGTCGCGTGCTGGTCCAAGTAAACCCTCAGCTTGGATGCCTACGGACTTCGTAGTAGTCATCTTTTCGATCATACCCACGAGAATACTCTCGAACTCAGAATCAGATGTGAAAGATGGAGCACTAGGAGCATCACGTAGTAGACGTTCTACAATCTCCATACGTATTACCTCCTCCTCTTCATTCAGCACCGGTTCAATACCAAACCATAGCGTGGTTCCGGCTCCCTGCTCGTCGTCATCAGGAGGCTTGTAGATGTGAGCGAACAAAGGTGGCTTGAGAGTATAGATGAGGTTTCTAGGTTCTAAACTCTTAGCACCACGGTCCAGAGGACCGTAGAAGTAAGGGCGAGACCCGTGCTGAGCCTCAAAATCCTCAACCCATCTCTTGACGTGATCGTGCCGCGCCATTACTGATTCTAAATCGCCCTTTTGGAACTCAGGATTATCTTCGTCTGCCATCCCAAATCACCTCAACTGACCGCCGTGATATCGACGATGAAGCCCATACTCGGCTCGACACGCCAACCGATTCTGGCTTGAACCGGTCCAGAGGCTCGAAGGAAACGGGTAACTGCCAGAGTACGCTTCAACTGACCCCCCTGAGTCAGGGACATCAGGCCAATAACGACCTCAGCGGCCCCCTTCATCTCACGGAAAATAACTTCCGGGACTTCATGAGGATCCATAGCGAGCATTAGAGTACGCCCATCAGATGTGAATCGACGAATCTCTGTGAGAAGATGTTTGGGATCAACGCCTTCTGGGAGGAGTTGAGATGCACGATCAATAATGATGAAATCTGCAGCCTTAAGTCCGTCATTTCGGAGTAAGTCAAAGAGAGTCACTTCCTCCTCTACCTGCTCGGTTAAAACACCATAACTCGACATGAGAAGAAAACGCCCATCATCAATAGCTGAGGTCATGCCATAGCCGATGGAATCAACTTGCTCAAGCCAGCCTCGAGTGGTAAGTTCTGTTGTCACGTATGCAACCTTGGTCCCATTCTGAACAAGCCCGTATGCAAGGCGCTGGCCAATGAGACTCTTACCTTCACCAACTTCACCTTCAACAATCATGAGAGAACGATTCGGAATCGCTGCACCTAGGCTATTCGCTAGACTGTCCTGTTCCAGACCGAACGGGAAGGCATCCTCAGACAATCCGAACGACCTCCGTGAATGAATGAGCACCTGTGGCGGGGGACTTTGTTTCAGTCAGAACAATCACATTGAGGGGCACCTCTTGGTTGCTAGAGAAGGTTACATTTCCAGATACAGTGAAACTGATTACAGTTCCAGCAAGCCAATTTGTCGGGCCACCGGATTTCGTAACATTCATTGTTGAACCATTGAGCATCATGGACGTCTCATCGATGTCTAGAGACAATGTCCCTGTATTCTGGATACTAACAGTAGTCTGATTGGTCACCGAATTCCAATCAATATTCATAGGGTCAGATACAAGTCCAGCACTGGTCTTTGAATCAACCTCTGATTGAGATGCTGTTCCTTCCATGCCATCTACTATATTCGCATAAGAACCTACGAGGACACCTGAAACGATGCCGGCGACAAGAAGACTAGTAACCAACATGATCATCTCAGAAACGCCTCCATCTGCCATTATTTCACCTCACTGGATGGTTGCTCCGAAACCTACGCCATAGGATGCCACATAAGCCCGTGTGGGTGTCCCAGATACTGATGTGCTACCCATTACAGTCTCCCCTGGAAAGAGATAATCGCTACCGGTGTAAAAATTAGAGAAATTACGAGGCGTCCCCCCCTCGTATGATAAGAATATCTCGTCCAATGGTACCGAATCTGTTCCAGCATTGGTGATATTTACGTAGAGTGTTCCGGAAGTAAAAGTTGCATTCACAATCTGGACCTTGATGTCAGGATCTTCGCGGTCCTCGATTGACGACATTCGTTCCATATTCCCAATAGCTAGAACCATTGCATGGGCGAAGATACTCAAGAATACCGTGCCAACAATCAGCGCACCAACGCTGCTTGAACCACCCACATCTCATTCCCCCTCACCAGAGGCAGAGGAGGATCGCTTTGATGACTTTACATTGGATTGAGAGCGCCACGATTCAACCATCGCGACAAAGGTTAGCAATGGGCGATTTGGCAAGGTAGGGTTACCACCCTTGGATTGACCTTCCTCGGCAAGAGATGCAATTCCACCAAGAGTTCTCGCTTCATCAGCAGACAAGAAACCAGATTTCGTTGCTGCGGCGATGAAGGACTTTGCATCTACACCCGACAAATGATCGAGGATTAGAGCAACAATCTTCGCAGGATCGACTCCAGGTCCGGAAATCCCACCATCCTTGGAACGAAGGAACGGATTCAGTTCGAGAGATTGGGCCTCATACAAATCCAACAATCCTGGCCCAGCATGAGTTGCATCGACGCCGATTAGATCATCTGAATCAGAATCTCCCAAATTGACGGCAATAACTTCGCCATCCGCTCCAATCTTATGCATCACATCCCCTGCTGATTCCACTCTTGGAGTCGAATTCTGAGCGATAGTTAGGTTCGTCTCCATATGGCCAATAGAGGCTTCCAAACGCTCAAACCGATCGGCGAGCAACTTGAGGAGTTCTGCTGGCGGCGGACCGCTGGATACAGCAGTTTCCGCAGGAGCGCTTGCAGTTGCAACACCATCTCCTGAACCCGTACCAATGAATCCGACTCGAGTAGCCCCGGGGGTGAACAACCAGGCTTCTAAATCGGTTGGACGGTATTCAGGTGGGATGTCAATCTGGTCAACCGTCACTTTGGACGCCTGATCTAAACGATCAGCCATGCGACCTTCCTGACTGTCAACCATCTCTGTTCAACTCCTTATGGATAGACCTCACGGTCTTGCGGCTCGGCCCGCGATTGGGCCGATTCCACAAACCACATCAAACAATCAGTGATCCAGCAGTAATGGAATTGAAAGTCAACTGAGAGTAGGTTTCACCGCCGCCATCGACAATAAGTCGAAGCTCTTGGTTGTCGCCGACTCCAGCCTGACATCCATCAACAGATGGATTAGCACCATCGTCGCCAGTATCATCAGTATCGATTACGATTGCAAAGGTCTGACCAGCATCTACAGCGTCGCCAGAAGTCATTGCTGTGCCGTCGATTTCTTCTGCGAATACACGTGCAGCGCCAGCAGCGCCACCGGCGTCTTCTAGGGCTCCAGTGTTGATGTCAACATTTTGAGTTCCGTCGTTACAAACAATCAACCATCGGATGTCGGTAAGCAAAGTGGAGTCAGAACCAGCAGCCATCTGGACAATTAGGGTGACTTCATCGGCAGCGGTTGCAGGGCCTGCGTTGTCATCTATCGAAACATAGGCCATGACAATCTGGAGCTTACCCGAGATTTCGTCACGGGTGTCGTCACCAGTTGCCTCAGCACGTTGCTGAAGTTCTTCTGCGGTCTTGATGATAATCGTAGAGGCTACTGCGGCCACCAAGATAAGTGCGATGAAGACGATCATCGCTCCGATCCCGATCGATGCACCATCGTCGTTCTTCTTGTATTGTGTCTTACTTGCGTTCATGGGTATGTCCACCGACTTTACGCAATTCATCGAAGTATATCATAGTAGCCCCAAGAGGCATTTCAAAGATGATGTGAAATTTTGGTCAAAATTGCTCAACGGGCATCGATTTCAGTGTTGATATGTACGACCTCTCCAGGTGCAAGATTCTGGATGAACGGAAGGCGCCTAGCGGTAAACCCACGAGGGAGCCAAGCATCGACGACAAAGCCTTCCAAGGATTTGAGAGTCCGATTCTCTATGCGAGTGGATACCGTTAGATCGCCCATGTCTGCAAGATATCCTGTAACAATGGATACCCTCTTGGCCAATACAAGATTTTCAGAGATGGTCCCAGTTGGATGAATTTTGATACCCATCTCAATGAAGCCCCCGGGCGGTATAGCTGGCACTTCGGCCGCCTTAGGTTCCGCAATCCAGTCCGGAGGAGCGGGCGCAGCTAACCGGAATGGAGGGAGTAGGTCAGTACCAAGATTCTCAATAGTAAGCAGAAGAAGTCCATGCTCCATCTCAGCAGGCCAACGAGCCTCGACTGTGAGGAAGAATCGACCAACAAGGAAAGGATTCACACGGCCTCCGGACTCAGACAAATCAGAAATTGCTGAACGGAAAGATTCGAGGGCAGATTCCCAATGACCCTGATCCAGATCGATGAGACCATCAGTCACCATTCCCATCGCTCTTCTCTCATCTTCTGTTAAATCATCAAGTGAAGATAGGTGCTGCTCCAGAGCGAGAAGTGAACGGTGTAACCTAACCACTTGTTTCTCAAGGAATTCCGCATCGCGATTCGCTTCCCTGAGATCTTTTCTTGCCTTCAATGGGCGATGATTCCAGAGGTAGTGTCGGACACGGACGGAACGTTGAGTCAACTGCTCAAGGAATCGGGATGAGGCATCTCCCCCCACACCTGAATCATCAAATGGGTTGTTTTCCATCATTCCTCTTCACCTCCAACATCGGTGAATACTTCGGGAGAAGGAGGAGGTGGTGCCGATGTGTGAACTATCGATCGGCTCTCAAGAATACCACGAATTCGCTGCGTTCGAAGATCGAGAGCCGCGAGTTGGTTATGGAGCCCACCATAGGTTCGCTCCAGTGTGGTGATGGTGAGTATAATCATCATCGAAATCAAAACAAGGTAAACTGCGCTAGAACCGAGATTCAGGGCAGTCATATCGACAGTGAAACTCGGATCAATCATCATCACAAGGACGAAGAGCATCGGAGCCCCTAGAAGAACCCAGGATATCTCACGCTGTGTATTTGCTAACTCATCCTCGTGAGAAGAAAGAGCAGAACGCTCGCCAAGCATCGCCTTACGACGGTCATCGTGGATGGCTTGCAACTCTCCCGAGCCAATCCATGCAAGAGCCAACAACCAGAGGGCAGAGAGGGCGACACTGATTAGGCCAATCTCAGGGATGATAGCCGTTTGAGAAAGCAATCCTAGCCCTATCATCGCCACATATCCCGACCCAAAGAGGGCGCGCTCATCATCATCCATACCCCTCCGGAATAGGAAGAGAGAAAGGAAGATTACGAGGATACAACCTATCAAACTAGGTAGGAAACCTATGCTCCAAGACTCGATTTGCAACGATTCAACCCTTACATCATTAGCTAGATCATTACCATAGACGTCGTCAATGAGAGTTAATTGGAAGGTGCATTCGAAGAATCCTGAATTCTCATACCAAGGCAGAGACGCAGCCTCAATACCCCATGTGAGTTCGACAGACTCCTGAATCCCAAGAGGCGGAATCAAATTCGTCTCAGAACCGTTGATTATGACGTCTCCACTGCAAGAGATTAGGAGGATGCTATTCACTGGCAGAATTGCAGTTCCAGAGTTCGTGACGTTGACAATGAGATTAGTCGAGGTACCCTCTACAAGATCACCCGATTCGAATCTGACATCAAGAATCTGAGGGTCGGCATAAGAGTCCATACGCAGCTTGACAATGAAGGTGGTAATCCCGTTAATTCCCAACGATGGTTCATCGAGATTATGTAACTCGAACACCAAGTCCCAACCATCACCGGGAGCGATAGTCGTCGGACTAGGGAGAGTAGTCCTTAGATTGAAGGAATTTAGAACATAGGGTGACGCCTCTCCAAGAGGCGTTACGGTGCCTGGAATAAGAGACGTCTGATCAGAGCCTAGACTAAAATCCCAGATAGTACCAGGATAGAGGCTTGAGTTGAGAAGACGGATTCCCTCAACATACCTTACTTCGTATGTATTCGAGGAAAGAGCGCCTGTCTGAGTGAGATCTGGAACATGCATCCAATCAATTTCTAGAGTCTTTACTGGACCATCCGAATTCTGAAGGACGACTTCATCATCGGTCTGGACGCGCTCAATAATCAATGGCGTGGTCCAGTTTGCTTCCCCCCCAACATCTCCTTGTGGAATGAAGCGTAATGTCATCCCGCCAGTTTCCTTGTTCCAATGACGGTTATCAGTTGGCCTCATGGTCATGTTAATCCAAGTCTGTTCACCTTGAGCCAGAGCAAGGCTACCGGGGCAAGTAGGCGCCGTCCATCGACTAACACTTGAGGAATCCAGTGTACAAGTCACCGAGAGAGTAACTGCATCATTACCGGCATTCTTGATATGGTAACCAATCGAGCGATCCTGATTCGGAATACTCGCGATTCGCTCAGGCGAATCAAGGAAAACGAGTTGGAACACGGGCTTGATAGTCACAGTGATATTGAACGAGCCGACTGGGATGTTATCGCTCGTATTACGAGCAATGATGGGGATGTCGTATACCGCCCCAGCCATCGGCACTTCCTCCGAGGTTAGAGCCGGAACTGTAAGAGAGATTTCGAGGCCCAATACGACGGAGTTAGGTTCGATATCGAATGTCGTAGTAGTCTGAGTCCATCCGAAGGGTGTTTCAAAACTCAGGTTGCCTATCTCTCGGAGGTTGCCAAGATTTTCTGCCTCTACCTGAAGAGTCACCACCTCACCAGGGATTGCCTCCAGAGTATCCGTGGTACTGAGTTCGATAAGATGGATTTGTTGTATCTGAACATTCACATCAGTTCTATCAAACTCTAGACCGTCCTTAAGGAGAATGATGTCGAACGAGTAGGTCGTATCAGCTCGTGCTGAGTTGAGGGCAGTAACCGTGACCTCTTGAGTGACATTTGCACCAGGAGGAACTGTGACATCTTGAAGCGGAGACACTGTGAAGTCAGTACCTCCTACGAAAGAACCAATGTCAATATCGAATGTTTGCTCCGAATTACCCATATTTCTAATCTGGAATACCGCGGTTTGCGTACGACTCTCAAGGATTGGAACCTCCATATTGATTGTATCTGGCTCAAGTAGGCCGTCAATGACTTCATCAAGAACGAAGCGAGCGGATCCATTGTCCATGAAATGTCCATCTTCGTCGTAGACATTCACATTGACAAGATGGACTTCGTCTGCACGTGCATCCAGTGGGGGCGTCGCACTGATAGTGATGTCAGTACCCACATCGAAACCTGTTGGGAAGGTTGCGACCTGAGGAACCAGCCCCGTCACTGCGTTGTTGACAAGAATAAGGTCCCACCCCTCAAGTTCATCCATCTCAAGAGTGAAATTGGAAAGAGTGTTACCGATATTGGATAGTCGGAGGGTGGCATCGCTCTGTACTCCCGGAGAACCGGGAATTACTGGACTGTCCGCAAGATCTGCATCGATTACATCGCCAATATTGACAGAAAAGACCGCTGAAGTGTCAGGAGAGGTGATCCCCGTTAAACCTGACAAAGAAGTCGATGCTGTAATGGTGAAATTGAGTAAACCATGTGCAGGAAGATGAGCTGTAGGGCCGAGAACTGATAACACGACTATTGCAGATTCTCCGAGTAGAAGATTAAGCGATGTAGGCGCAGGGGTAGCATCCCAACGAGTATTCTCCGATAACCCATAGGATGCACCATCATAGGATGTGAAAGATGTGGCAAGAACCGTGAGATCTACAACGGCTAAACCCGGACTCCCAGAGGGGAAATTACTCATCAATGATACTTCGACATCTAGCGTTTTTGCCATACCTCCCAACTCTAAATCGCTAGTCGTGTAATGTAAATCGCCATATGGCAACATTGTGACACTGACTGAAGCACGAACCTCGATATCAGTAATATTGCTAGCAACTAGGGCCGCTTCCCCTTGTAAGGGAGTTGAAGTTACACGTAAAGTCAGCCGACTCCCAGCAGAATTTCGTTGGTCCGGATCCAGGGGGTCCAAAATTGAAGGAGCCGTCACCTCGATTGTGATTGACCTTGTCTCACCAGGAGATACAAGATCGGTTACATCTGGAGATACAGATATGGTCCAATCATCTGGGACCTCTTGCAAACCTGCATCGATTTCGAAATGTGCCGGGGAAGTTCCTGTATTCTTGAGAGTGTAAAACACAGAAGCTGGGGCACCTGGATCAACATAGACAACTGACCCATTACTTTGCAAATCCGAAGAAAACAAATCGCCAGCCATAACTGAAGCGCGTGCAGTTACAATTTCACCTGTATTCAAACTCGTAGCGGTGACTGTAATGGTATCTACGTCGGACCTTGAGGCATCAAATGGGACATCAACTGGGGCTGTAATCGCTTGTCCTTCTCCCGCTGCTATAGTCACTGAATCACCATCATTCGGATTCTCGAGGCTCGTATCCATCCAATCAGGGTCTTGTACGTCGGAGTAGGTAATGGTGAAAGTGTCACTAACACCGCCAATATTCTGTAAGATGAAAAGAAGCGTGGTCCCACTTCCAGGAGATACTGAGATATTATTGGGGGCCGAAAGTGTAGCTATAGCATCTGTGAAGGTCACATCACGAGAAGAAATAGTCTCAGTGTGATAAGAGCCAAGAGGTGACCAGATATCGATTGTGCCACTAAGAGCATATGTCCCAAGGAAGGTCGATGCATCCACGGAGAGATTGACTGAAGATAGCCCTGCCGTGGAAGCCAAGGAACCAGCGGGAGCGATTGTTTGGCTAGAATCAATGTCTATTGAGGCCCCTCCGCCTACAGGAGTGAGGGTAAGAGATGCTTCTGCAGTCAGATTCAAATTCCCCGTATTCGCGAAAACCCAGTTTCCAACCCATGGCCCAGAAGCCACAGTAGTTCCATGATTCGGGATCGTATCAGAGACGGAGATATGCGAAGGTGTCGAAGATACAGTAAGCAAGCCTGCTGGCAAATTCATTTGATTATTTGAGGGCTCGGAATCACCACTCGCAGAAACAGAAGCTGTGACTGCAGAGTTACCGCTCATCTTTGTGAACTCGAGGAGATGGACTTCAGACCCCCCTGCAGGGACTGAGATGGACTTCTGCGTACCAAGGACTGGAGTT
>CESM01236011.1_pt1 | contig 18306 bp, 10 predicted proteins | sample 361421 | NCBI WGS metagenome assembly CESM01 (sample SAMEA2622219, study PRJEB7988) | marine metagenome | isolation source: saline water (ENVO:00002010), including | reverse complement strand
TCCCATTTCGAACAGAGAAGTTAAGCCCAGTAGCGCCGATGGTACTAGAGTAATATCTGGAAGAGTAGGTCGTTGCCGTTTTTATAAAGAAGGGTCATAATTTATTATGACCTTTTTTATTTTTATGTTTTTTGATTTTTCTTCTTAGCAGCAGGAAAGAGGATATTATTAAGAATTAATCTATATCCTGGAGAATTTGGGTGTAACGATAAATCTGTTTTAGGGTCTCCTACTCTATGTTGATAGTCCTCGGGGTCATGTCCCCCATAAAAAGTCCAAGTTCCATTTCCTAATTTTCCATGAATATATCTAGATTCATTTGTAGATTTTGTTTCTCCCATTATTAAAACTTCAGATTTAATAAATTCATTGTTAAAAGATGTAGTTTGTCCCATAAAACCTTTAATAACTTTTGTGTGATTTTGACATAACATTGTTGGTACAGGATCCCATTTAGCAGAGAAATCAAATAGAGTGAAAAAATCAATTTCTTGTTTGATTTTTCTGTAGGATGTAGCATCAATATTTGAAAATTCGTATTGATTTGGGTTTGTTACTAACGTAAAATTCTTAAAAGCCAAAGTTTTGGAGAAATCAAGTTTATTTTGGGCTCCATTTTCTATTGGATCTCCATCAAACATGTGTGCACAAATATCTGTATTTTGTGCTGATAAAGCAATATCATATGAATCTGTAGCTGAACACATAGCAAAAAGAAATCCTCCACCTTTAATATACTCTCTAATTCTTAAACATACTTCTAGTTTTTGTTTTGAAACTTTATTAAATCCTAATTTTAAGGCAGTTTGTTCAAATAATTGTTTTTGTTCTTTATACCATGTTGTATTTTTAAATGCAGCATAAAACTTTCCATACTGACCTGTAAAATCTTCATGATGTAAATGAAGCCAGTCGTATAGTGGTAATATTCCTGTCAAGACTTCTTCATCATATATAATTTCATAAGGAATTTCAGCATAGTTTAATGCTAATGTTACAGCATCATCCCATGGTTGTTTGTTTTTTGGTGAGTAAATTGCAATTTTTGGTGCTTTTTCAAGTCTTATAACATCTTGATTTACTGACGGAGAAGCTATTTCAGTTAATATTTTTGTAGATTGAGCATCTGCTATAATTTCATAAGTAACTCCTCTAATGATACACTCTTTTTCTATTTTTTGATAATTTTTAATAAGAAAACTTCCCCCTCTATAATTTAATAGCCAATCTACATTAATATTTTGCTCTAGGCTGTAGAATGCAATCCCGTATGACTTAAGGTGGTTTTTTTGAGTTATATCCATAGGGATTAAAATGTATGAAGAAAAACTATTTAGATTAAATAATATTAATATGCTTACTATTATATTTTTCATTTTTAATCTTCTTCGAAACTAACATCATTATTCATAGAGGATGATATTGTAGATATCATTGATTCATTTGATATTGAATTAAAGTTTTCTTCAAAACTATCAAGCTCTGAAAATTTAGCATATTGAGCTCTAAATTTAAGTCTTACATCAGCAAGTCCTCCATTTCTATGTTTAGCTACAATTATTTCTGCTTGACCAGAACAATTTTCTCCATCTTCCCACTCATTAATTCTATAATACTCTGGTCTATAGATAAAAGTTACAATATCAGCATCTTGTTCAATAGCTCCAGATTCTCTCAAGTCAGAAAGCATTGGTCTCTTGCTTCCAATTCCCGATCTTTGTTCTAATGATCTGTTAACTTGAGATAATGCCATTACAGGAATATTTAGTTCTTTAGAAATTCCTTTTAAAGATCTTGAAATAGTTGAAATCTCTTGTTCTCTATTTCCTCCTTTTCCACCAGCTGTCATTAATTGTAGATAATCTACAATAATCATTTTAACTTGATGTTTTTTTACTAATCTTCTTGCTTTTGCTCTAAGTTCAAAAACAGATATCGCTGGGGTATCATCAATATATATTGGAGCTTTCGATAAGTTTTTTATTTTTGAATGTAATTGTATCCATTCATGGTCTTGCAGATCTCCTTTTCTTAGTTTTCCTGCTTCAATTTCAGATTCTGATGAAATTAAACGGTTAACTAATTGTTCAGATGACATTTCTAGAGAGAATAATGCAACTCCTATATCATGATCAATAGCTATGTTTCTTGCCATTGTTAAAGCAAAGGCTGTTTTTCCCATACCTGGACGTGCAGCACAAATAATTAAATCAGATTTTTGCCAACCTGAAGTTATTTTATCTAAATTCTTAAATCCAGATGGGATACCACTCAATCCTTCTTCTTTGTTTTTTAATTTTTCAATGTTCTTTAATGATATATTGATTAAGTCACTCATATCATCGTAACTTTTTCTTAAAGTACCTTCAGTTATATTGAACAACTCTTGTTCTGCTTTATTTAGTGTTTCAAATACATCTATTGTATCATCTAAACTTTCTTCAATTATTCCGCTTGATATATTTATTAATTTTCTTTGTATAAATTTCTCAGCAATAATTCTAGCATGATATTCTGTATTTGCTGATGAAGAAATTTTAGTAGTTAAATTAGAAATGTAAGAAGCTCCACCAACTTTTTTAAGATTTCCTAAACGTTTTAATTCTTCAGTAACTGTTAAAATATCTATTGGATTTGAATTTTGAAATAAATTAGAGATAGCTTCATATATATATTGATGTTCAGTTTTATAAAAGTATTCTTGTTTCAAAATATCAATACTATCAGAAAGTGCTTCATTATCTATTAGAATTGATCCTAATACTGAAATCTCTAAATCAATTGCTTGAGGTTGTATTCTTCCATTTACATTAGCATTACTTAATTTCTTTATTTGGTTCTTCATGTTTTCTTAGATTTCATTATAAATACCCATTTGCGAGAATTTTTCCATTCTATTTTTAACTAATTTTTTTTCATTTATAGATTGGCATTCTTCAATATTTTTTAAAATTTCTTTCTTTACAATCTTAAATGTTTTTTCAGGAAAAGCATGAGCTCCACCAATTGGTTCTTTTATTATTCCGTCGATTAATTTATTTTTCATCATATCTTCTGAAGTTAATTTTAGAGCTGTAGCAGCTTTTTCTTTAAATTCCCAAGATCTCCATAATATTGTAGAACAATTTTCTGGAGATATTACAGAATACCATGAATTTTCCATCATTAAAACTTTATCTCCAATACCAATACCTAATGCTCCTCCAGATGCTCCTTCTCCTATTATTATACAAATAATAGGAACTCTTAATTTAGTCATTTCTATTAGATTTCTAGCAATAGCTTCTCCCTGTCCTCTTTCTTCTGCTTCAAGACCTGGGTACGCTCCAGGTGTATCTATTAAAGTAACTACAGGTTTTTTAAATTTCTCAGCCATTTTCATTAACCTTAAAGCTTTTCTATATCCTTCGGGATTTGCCATTCCAAAATTTCTATATTGACGATCTTTTGTATTTCTTCCTTTTTGTTGACCAATAAACATTATTGTTTTTCCTTCAACAGATCCCCATCCGCCAACCATTGCTTTATCATCTCTTACAGATCTATCTCCATGAATTTCGACAAAATCTCCTTTAGTAATTGATTTAATGTAATCTAATGTATATGGTCTTTCCGGATGTCTAGATAATTGTACTTTTTGCCACGGATTCAGTTTTTCAAATATTTCTTTTCTTGTATTTTGAATTTTTTTTTCTAACTCTATAATTGTAGAAGAGACATCAACATCTCCTTCAATTCCTAATTCTTTTGTTTTTTCTAGTTGATTTACCAGTATTTCAATTGGTTTCTCAAAATCTAAATAATTCATATTAAAAAATAATTTTTAACAAAGTTAAATAAAATCAATTCTATAAGCGTAAAAAAAATGATGTCTTTATATTTGTTGTTGAAAAATATTTCATAATGATATTATATCCAAACGCTAAGATAAATATAGGATTACAAGTTTTAAATAAAAGAGATGATGGTTATCATGATATTTGTAGTGTATTTTACCCTTTATTTACATTCATCGATATACTAGAAATAATTCCATCAGATACTTTTCAATTCAACACTTCTGGTATATTTATACCAGAAGGAAAAAATTTATGCGTTAAAGCTTGGGAAATATTGAATAAAGATTTTGGAATAGATAATGTTAGTATTCATCTACATAAAAAAATTCCTATAGGATCAGGTTTAGGAGGAGGTTCATCTGATGGATCGTTCACATTGATAGCGTTAAATAAGATTTTTAACTTGAATTTGGATGACACTCTATTAAAAAAATATGCTTTAGAATTAGGGGCTGATTGCCCTTTTTTTATAGAGAATAGTCCTAATATTATAAAAGGTGTTGGAGATATTATGTCTCCTGTAAATTTAAATTTGGATACTTATGAAATACGTGTGATAGATTCAAAATTTCATATATCTACTAGTGATGTGTATAGATTTATAAGTCCTAATAATTCTAGAGATTGTCTTGAGAATTTGTTAATTGAGCCTGTTGATAGATGGAGGGATATAATAGAAAATGATTTTGAATCATACGTTTTCAGTCAATATAAAAGTCTTAAAAAAATTAAAGAAAATCTTTATAGAGAAGGTGCTGTTTATGTAAGTATGACTGGAACAGGGAGTGCTATTTATGCTATTTTTGAAAAATAATCTAATTCTATTTGAAAATTTTTATCCATTCATAGTCATTAAAAACTCATCATTATCTTTTGTTTTCCCTATTCTATCCTTCATAAATTCCATGGCTTCTACTGCATTCATATCAGCTAAATAGTTTCTTAGAGCCCAAATTCTAGGTTCCATTCCTTCTGCTATTAATAGATCTTCTCTTCTAGTTGATGAAGAAACTAAATCAATTGATGGATAAATTCTTCTATTAGAGATTCTTCTGTCTAGTTGTAATTCCATATTTCCAGTGCCTTTAAATTCTTCAAAGATAACTTCATCCATTTTACTACCTGTTTCAGTAAGCGCAGTCGCTAATATTGTAAGAGAACCACCATTTTCTATTTTTCTAGCTGCACCAAAAAATCTTTTAGGCTTATGCAGAGCATTAGCGTCAACTCCTCCAGAAAGAACTTTTCCAGAAGCAGGTTGTACTGTGTTGTATGCTCTAGCTAATCTAGTTATTGAGTCTAGTAAAATTACAACATCATGTCCGCATTCTACCATTCTTTTTGCTTTATCTAATACTAAATCAGCTACTTTTACATGTCTTGATGCTGGCTCATCAAATGTTGATGCAATTACTTCAGCATTAACAGATCTTTCCATATCAGTTACTTCTTCAGGTCTTTCATCAATTAATAATATAATCATATACACTTCAGGATGGTTGTCAGCAATAGCGTTTGCAATATTCTTCAATAAGACTGTTTTTCCTGTTTTTGGTTGAGCTACAATAAGACCTCTTTGACCTTTTCCAATTGGAGTAAATAAGTCTAGCATTCTTGTAGCTGTTTTATTATGTCCATTTCCTAAAACATTGAATTTTTCAAATGGAAATAAAGGTGTTAGATGTTCAAACGGAACTCTGTCTCTAACAATATTAGGATTTCTGCCATTTATTTTTTCTACTTTTATTAAAGGAAAATATTTCTCACCAGATTTCGGAGGTCTCACGAAACCTTCTAATGTGTCTCCTGTTTTTAATCCTAAAAGTTTTATTTGTGACTGAGAAACATAAATATCATCAGGGGATGTTAAATAATGATAATCTGAAGATCTGATAAATCCATATCCATCAGGTAAGATTTCAATAACACCTTCAATCGGAATAATTCCATCAAAATCATAATCGTATTCTGATTTTATTTTTTCTTCTTTATTATTTTTACTAAAGTTAATATCATTTTTTCTTTTGTTAATATTATTCTTCTGATTTTCTTGATTTAATTTATTGCTTTCATCTTTATTTTTCCCACTGCCCTTATTTAATTGATTTTTTTCGTTTTTATTTAATTGATTTTTTTCGTTTTTATTTAATTGATTTTTTTCGTTTTTTTCATTTTTATTTGATTGAATTTTTTCGTTTTTTTCATTTTTATTTGATTGAATTTTTTCGTTTTTCAATTTTTTATTTTTTATATTTTCTTTAATATTAGATTTTACTATATCCTTTGATGAATTTGTAGCTTGTTCATCTAATAATTTATATATTAAATCAGTTTTATTTAATTTATCAAATTTTTTTAAATCTAAATTTACTGCAATTTCTTTTAATTGAGCTACTGTCTTCTTTTGAAGATCATCTAATTTGTACATGTGAAGTTATTAATTTTATTATGATTATTATGACGTTTTTGTCAATATATTTATTAGTGTAGAAAGTGATATTTTGAATTATAAAATACTTAAGCAATAATACAAATATTTTTATAATATGACATATATTTGCTTTAAAATTTTGAAAAATGATACAAAGGATTCAATCAGTAATTTTACTTCTTTCAACAATTATTTGTATTGTCATTCTTAGATATTCTCCAGTGTTAATTAGTGATGATAGAATTATTTTTTTATTAGACTTACAGTATCCATCTTTATGTATGTTATTATCTTCTTTATTGTCGTTTTATTCTATTTTCATGTATAAAAACAGAATTAAACAATTGTTAATAGTTAGAATAACTCGTTTAATTGTTGCAATTACATTTTTTATAATTTATTTTACTAAATCTGAGAACCAAGAAGTATATTATGGGTCTTTTCTTATAATAATCCCATATATTTTCCTTGTCATATGCTCAATTTTTATTAAGAGAGATGAAAAATTAGTTAGATCAGCTGATAGAATTCGATAATTTTTCTAATTCAATAACCTTAACATTATTTATTTTGTTTTTTGTTATCTCAAATGATATAAGTGTTTTTATTTTATGAATTCCTTCATTTCCAATTGAACCAGGATTCATATGAATTAAATTTAATTCTTTATCATAAACTATTTTTAGAATATGAGAATGACCAGATATGAATAAGTCTGGTTTAAATTTTAATAATTTTTGTTTTATACCCTTAGAATATCTTTTTGGATACCCTCCAATATGCGTCATCATGACTTTTAATTTATCACATTTAAAATATTCTATTTGTTTTAGTTCTTTTCTTGTCTCATGATTATCTATATTTCCCCATACAGCTCTTACTTTACCATATTTTTGTAAATCATCAATTAATTCCATACTTCCAATATCTCCCGCATGCCAAATTTCATCACATTTTTCTAAGAATTTATAAATTCTATTATCAATTGTATAATGAGTATCTGAAATAAGTATTATTTTCATTATTTAAATAACAAAAACTTACCAGTTTTTATGTGAGGGTTATCTAGGAAATCGTATCCTATTATTACATAAGAATAGTAACCATCTTCGCATATTCTTTCTTTAAATGTACCATCCCATAGTTGATTTTCATTGTCAAATACTTTTTCTCCCCATCTGTTAATAATTTTCATAGAAAAAGATTTATATCCATCACTTCTAAATATAGGTCCAAAAAGCTCATTTTTATCATCTAAATTTGGAGTAAATGAATTTGGTATGTACATTTGAAAAACAGGATATATTGTAATGTCTTTTGATATGGAATCTATGCATCCATACATGTTTTCTACATATAGATTTACCATGTATGTTCCTATTTCTGGGAAACTATAACTAAATTCGTTTAAATTATCATATTGAAACAAATCTTTTACTTCCCAAATTTGATAATTATAATATTTAGATGTGTTCTTAAATTCAATAATAGGATTATCTATATCAGTTTTATTTAATCCATACTCAAAATCTGCAATTGGATTTTCATTTAACTGAATATCTGTAGAGATAGAATTATAGCAACCACTAATTGGTTCATTATATTGATACTCTACAGTGTATGTTCCAATGTCTAAGTTTTCTATATCAAAGAAAGATGTTGAATTTCCTTCTATAAGATATACTCCTCCTGTAGGTGATGCATAGTCTAGAAATAGACTACTGTCTTTTGTACAGAAATTAGGTATATCTAATGTTAGTTCAGGTAATGGATATACAATGACATTAAAGTCTTTCATTACAGAACTAAGGCAACCTTCTTCATCAGTAATTGAAACAATATTGTAATTTGTAGTGATCTGTGGAGTAAGTATAGTTTTTTCTCCAGTATTAATATTCATACCTAAAGAGTCAACCAATATTAAACTTGAATTTACCCCATCATATAAATCAATAGTGTATAAATTGCATAAAGGTTTCATTATGTTAATTGATAATTCAGTAGAATCATAGATACATATTGGTGATTCTATAGATATATCTACAATGATTTGATTTGCTTGATTAATTATTACACTATTGTTAAATATACAATTATTAGAATCTATAATTGAGTAATTATATTCCCCAGCTGTTAACATCAATGGGTTATAACCATACCAATTTTCTATGTATGGATAAGTACCCCCAGAAATTGTTAGAGAAACAGTACCATTATTACTATTAAAACAATTTACATTTGAAATACTTTCATCCACTTGTATTGGGTTAGGTTCATCTATATATATGAAATCACTAAAAAAACAACCATTACTATCAGTTACTGAATAGTTGTATAATCCCTTTGACAAATTATTTGTATTTACACCATTCCAGTCTTCAGAATATGGACTTGTTCCTCCAAATATTTCAATACGGGCTGTTCCATTACTATCTCCGTTACAAAGTACATTTGTGATAATTTTATTTGTATTAATTGGGGAAGGTTGATTTACAAATACACTATCATTTTGTATACATCCATTTGAGTCAATAATAAAAAAGTTGTGCATACCATATGGTAGATTAAGAGGATTTTGAGATAGCCAATTTTCATTAAAAGGAGGATTCCCTCCAGTGATGGATAGATTAACATTTCCGTCTGAATATCCATTACATGAAACATTGTTTACATTTTTTGTTATTTGCATCTCATTTGGCTGTGAAATAATAAATTGTGAATAATAGTTACATCCATTTTGATCTGTTGTTAAAACATTATATGTGCCAGCATATAGTGATAAGTTGTTTGCTCCATACCAATTATAAATGTAAGGTTGAGTTCCTCCAGTTGTAGTTATAATAGCAATACCGTCAGAATAATTATAGCAACTGGCATCAACTATATTTGTTGAAGATATTAATGAGTCAGGCTCTGAAATATATACTTGTTGAGTTTTTTGACATCCATTAGCGTCAATAATATTATAATAATATGTTCCTTCATATAAAGATAATGGATTAAATCCTAACCAATCTTCAATGTAAGGTTGTGTTCCACCAGAAATATTTAATGTTACAACTCCACTGTTTTCCCCACTACATAAAACGTTCATTATATTTTCGTTAATTACAATGTCTAGGGGCTCATTTATTTGTATAGTATTTGTAAAACTGCAATTGAGATTATCTGTGACAGTATAAGTATATGTGCCCGCATTTAGAGCTTGTGGATTATACCCACCCCAATTTTCAATAAATGGACTTTGCCCTCCATTAATATTTAATAAAACTTGTCCAGTGTTATTTCCATAACAATCTACATTAGTGATGTTCTCTGTTACGGTGATACCTGTAGGTTCAGTTATATTAAAATTGAAATTAGAACTACAATTGTTTGAATCTGTTACTGTTAGGTAATATATGCCCGAGTATAATCCATAAATACTATCTCCTATAAATATGGATGTTAGATTATTATTAAACCATTCGAAATTATAACTTCCATAACCTCCAATAGCAGATATTGAGATATTGCCATCATTTCCAAAACAATTAGATACATTATTCTGTGAGTAATTAATATTTATTGCAGCAGGTTCTGTAATAATTATATTTTCAGTTACGGAACAATTATTATTGTCAGTAACAATAACTGTATAGTTGCCAGCAGAAATATTATAAATATCTTCAGATGTCTGTCCATTAGACCAGATATACTGATATGGATAAGCTCCATTGATCATTGATAGATCAATTCCACCATCATAAAATCCGTTGCATGATACATTTGTCTGGGTATAATTAATGCTTGGTAATGAAGGTTCTGTTAATAGTACAGAAATACTATCAGTACAGAAATTGTTGTCTGTAACTATTAGGAAATATGTTCCTGCTGGTAAATTGGTAATATCTTGAGTTGTTTGTCCATTTGACCAATAATAATTGTAAATTCCGGATCCACCTGATACTGAGACGTCTATAGATCCATCATTTCCATTGCAGCTACTCACATTACTATAGTTATATGTTATTTCTAATTGTGATGGTTCTGAAATTAATATAGAGTCCGTATATGTGCACCCATTATTATCAGTTATTGTATAATTATAAATACCAGTATTTAAAGAGTTAGGATTAAACCCTGCCCAATCTTGCGTATAGTTAGGGGTTCCTCCAAAAATAATTAGGTTAACATTGCCATCATTTGATCCAAAACAACTAACATCATTAATTATTTCCGTAGTTGTTATTTGAGATGGAGAAGATATTAAAACAGAATTATTATATATACATCCATTTGAATCCAAAATGTTGAATATATATGTGCCAGCACTTAGATTATTTGGGGAAGTGAAAGTATTAGATGAACCAAGTAATATTTGTGATATTCCACCAGTATTAACAGTATAGTTGGGTGTTCCTCCTAAAATGTTTAATGTGAAACTTCCATCATTCAATCCATAACAACTAGTGTTTGAATGAATAGTATTTACTGATATTGTATTTGGTTCAGTTATATAAAAAAATTCAGTACTAACACATCCATTACCATCAATAACATCTACAGAATAATTCCCAGCAGATAAATTAGAGATGCTATCATTAGTTTGTCCTGTTGACCAAATAAAATTAGTATTTACTGAAGATGGTTTAACAACAATAGAGTAATCTTCAGTAGATCCAAACCACGGTTCAGAATAAATAGGGTTCCAAATACCATAATCACATGGTGTAATATTTGATGAGTTCTGTGAACTTAGATATTGTGATACAACTCTCATTCTTGTTGGTCCATATACACCAATTGATGGAACATTTATTGAAATTGAAATGCTACCTGGGCTCCCATAAGGTATTATTCCTACCTCTTCTCCTGCGTCTAAAAAGTCACCATCAATATTCCAATCAATAAATACTTTTCCTCCAGATAAATACCCCATTCCATTACAATCTCCAGTAGTAATAGATAAATTATAAGATTGTCCTTCAGTTAAATCAGCATACATTGAATTTGTATAGTTTTCATATTGGTCACATAAATTAGAAGTGTTATTATTAATAATTGAGCTATCTCCAATTAATATTACTTCTTCAATATTTGAATAAGAGTTTGATCCGGGTTGGGAATTGCAATAATTTAAATTAGAAATAGTTCCATAATTTGTATTATTTTGAATGTTAATTGATGCGATACCATTATTTCCACCAAAGCATGAAACATTTGATGTATTAACAGAAAAATTAATTGCTGGAGGCTCATGTATTGTAATGCTATCACTAATAGAACATCCATTAGTATCTGTTACTAGAACATTATAGGTTCCAGCAGAAAGTAAAGTATTATTGATATTTGTCTGTCCATTAGACCACAAAACAGATGCGATTTGAGTATTCAATGTTAATATAGTAGCGTTTCCATCATTTCCATTATTACAAGTAACGTTATTATAGTTAAATGATGTAATAATTTCTGGAGGTTCATTTATATTTAATCCATTTATATTTGAAGTACACCCAATTGAGTCAGTAATATTCACATTATATGTGCCTGATGGAAGGTTGTTTATATTTTGACTGCTTAAACCATTAGACCACTGAAAAGAAAATGGTGGATTTCCTCCAATTAAAGAGAGATTTATACTTCCGTCGTTTTGTCCAAAACAACTAATGTTATTTGTTGTGCTAGAAATATTAGCAACGCTATTAGCCGTTATATATCCAGTATATATTGTAAAAGGATTAATTGTACAACATGCCCCATTGCTCCAACCTCCTGTTTGACAATCTCCATATGTTTCCATACCAATATATAAATCTTCTGGCAAACAATTTTGAGAAGCAGTAAGTTCAAAACTCATCGAAAATGGTCCTGTAGAAGAAGTTCCCCAGTCAGGGTTTCCATTATTTTGAAATCGCCATCCTGGCCCAAAATTAAGTCCACTTGGAAATGTATGTTGATTGTCCCATATCCAGTTTCCTGAGGATCCACCTGGGTTTGCTGGTGGACTAATTGGAGTAACAATTACCCAACCTGGACCTAAGTCTAAATCAAAACAGTGAATCCAATTAATATTAACTTGTGTAAAACTTGTTAATGTGTATGAGACTGTTACTGTTTGCCCCGGTGAATAAGGACCTGCAGGTGTAATTGTATAAGATTGAGGCCCTAGGCATTGGGCTCTAATATTTTGACATAAAGAGAGTAAGATAATTATTAATAGAGATATTTTTCTCATATTATCTAATTAACATAAAATCTCCTTGAAATTTTCTAATTTTACCGTGTAAATCAACAATATTTATCGAATAGGCGTAATTACCTGCAATAGCATAATTATTTTTACTATTTATATACCCATCCCATCCTACATTAATATCTTTAGTATGGAATAATTTTTGACCTTGTCTGCTAAAAATATTAAATTCATATTCTTGTATGCCATCAATGAATGGTTTAAATATATCATTTACTAAATCTCCATTTGGAGTAAAAGCATCTGGGATATAAAAAATAAATGCTTTATCTATTATTATTTTTTTAATTTCAGAATTGTAACATCCTTCATTAGATTCTACATATAATTCTACAAAATAAGTTCCACTATCTGCATCAGAAAATCTATGTGAAATCTCTCCAAAATTTGTTACTTCTGTAGAATTATCATCGAAAAACCATACTCCAGAATTATGATTAATCGAGTTGTCTGTAAAATAAATAACTGGATTAGTAATATCTGCTGGTTGCGGATATGCAGTAAAACTTGCTATTGGCACAGGATTTACAATTACTTCTACAGACCCATTAATTTGCTTTGCTGAACATCCTTTACTATCTGTAATGTTATTTATTTTATATGTTCCAGCTTGGTTAGTTGCAATAGTATGTGAATAACCTATATTCGAAATAATTTTATTTTCAAGACCAATTGTATATTCAATATCAAAGCTAGGAGTTCCATTAGAAGTTGTAAAAATAACATTAACTGTAGATCCATCATCGCATATTTCACCACCTCCAGTTATTGTAATTTCTGGAAGTTGATTTACTGTAATGATAATTTCATCATTAATATTTGATGAACAATTATTGATATCAGTAATTGTATTATAAGTATATGTTGATGTAATAGATGGGCTTACAGTTACAGTACTAAAACTATCACTCAGGGAGAATGGAACAGCATTAATACTATTTACATTATAAGATAAAACCCATGGGGAGAATCCTTCAGTAAAATTGAAGTTTATTTCAGTTATTTCATCTTTACAAATTTCTTTTGTTCCAGTTATCTCTACCTCAGGTAATGGATTTACTATAACTGTTTTGTAATCATCCAGATCCTGCATACATCCATATGAATCAGTAACTGAAAGTAAAGAGTATATAGTTGTTTCATTAGGATTAATTGTATATGGATTTCCACCAATCAATCCGTTAGGATCAATATTAAGAGTAGTATTATTACTTCCTTCCATAATACTTAAGTTAAATGGAGCTGTTCCTGATAATACTGGAAATAATATTTCTGTTGACTGTCCATAACAAATAGGATTATCTCCGCTAATTGTAATGTCTATATCAGGAAGTTCTCTTACTAATATATCTTCATTAGTGTTTATATATCCAATACATCCTTCAAAATCAATAATGTTAATTATTTCATATGTATTATTTCCAATAGGAGGGCTTGGATTTAGTATTTCTTGCTGAGTACCTAAATTATTAATAATAATTGAAGGTGCTTGAACTATAGAATTCCTAGAATAATTAATTGTAAACGGAGCTGTACCAGCTAAAATATCAAATTCTAAAATAGCATCTTGATTGAAGCATATCTCAGGAGTTGTAGTAACAAATGAAGCAGCTGGGTTTGGATTATATATTATTTGTATATCGTTAGGTATATTTGGAGCAGCCTCATTATTTACATCAATTATACTAATTATACTAATAGTATTTATACCAAAATTTAGCATTGAATTTGGGATATTGAATGTACTGACACCTGTGTTATTAAGTACTATAGGTGTCATAAGGATTCCATTAACTTCATAATTTACTGTTACGGGAACTACACCTTGTGTCATGTCAAAATCAATTGTTGCAATATTATCTTCACAAATTTCTGGAGTTGAAGTAGTAAATGGATCTATAATTGGATATGGAATTACATTAACAGGTACACTGTTACTGTAAGTATTTGTACATCCGTTTCCATCAGTAACTAAACTGATAAAATAATTAGTTGTAGGAATTACATTAGGAGTCATATTTAGTGTGCCATTCATTCCAGATCCAATAAACATTGTTCCAGTATTAAATGGGACGTCATCATCAAGAATATCTATTGTAAATGGTGGTGATCCAACTGACATAACTAAGTCTAATTGGATATTGTATCCTTGAGTAGTTGATGGAGATATAGAATTGAAAGAACCAACAACTGGTGCTGGATTAATGGTTAACACAGAACTTATTGTTTGATTTGCGCATGGTGGAGTTCCATTAACTATATAGTCAAATGTAAATGATCCTACTCCGTAAGTATTTGGATTTATATTAGATGGAACAGGGGTTCCAGAATAATACCAAGTTCCAGGATCAGGAGATCCAGCTAATAGGTTATCTAAATTAAATAAATTTCCTATTCCATAGTTGTTTATGCAAATTGATTGGGAATTTGAGATTCCAATATTTGGAGATAATATTATATTTACAGGAACTATTGTTAAATCATCAGGACATGCATTTGAACTTACTACATATGTGTAATTGCCGCCAGGCATTGAGCTATTAAAGTTAAATGAAGAATTGTTAGGATACTGAACTCCTAAAGCGTCTATCCAGTAACCATTTAGATCTTGACCCAAAAGTTGATTTGATAAATCATAGATATTTAGGTCGTCTGAGCATACTGATAATGGAGCAATAAGACTACCAGAATTTGGAGGAGTAATAACATTGATTATTGAATTTTGACTTGAAACACTCGAGCTGCAAAAATTATCAGAAATATTAGTAATCGTATAGGTTGTCAATCCTACTGTTGATGGAGTTACAACTGGAGGTAATCCAGTACTTATATCATTTCCACTTGCATCTATTGTTATGTTGAATGCAGGGTTTATGTTGTCAGTAATAGTAACTATAAATGGTGCTGTTCCAGTTAAATTTAAATTTAAGTCAATAGATTCTCCTAAACAAATTTGCGGAACTGTACTAAATGTAACTGTGGGTATATCATTTACCTGAACTGTTAAATCAGTAAATTCATCAGGACAGTTAGCTGTAGCAGCAATAGTACTTCTTAATGTATATGTACCAGTATTTATTGGAATGAAATTATTAGATATTGATGATCCAGGTATAGAACTAGTAATATCTGTCCAAACAGGAGTGTTTGGTGTTGGATTTATGATAAACTGACTGTTTAAGTTTAATGAAGATCCAATACACATATTAATAGTAAGTGGAGGAAGTTGCCCAGCATATGGAGGATTTTCTATATTTATAGTTATTGTTTGTGCATCGCTAGGACAAGGAGCGTTGGAAACAGTATATGTGTAGTCACCATCTGGATAGATTGAAGGATCAAAATTATAATTTAATCCAGAGTATGGTAAGTTTACTGGCGCTGTACCAGAACCACTATAAGTCCATATTCCACTATTGTCAGGATTTCCAGAAAGAATATTAGAAATATCAGTTATCTGATCTGAAGTACAGAAAACAATTGGGTTTAATGGAGCGTTTCCAGCATTTGGAACTGAATTAAATGTAACAGTTTGAGAAGAATTGGTAATTGCTATCTCACAATTATTAGGATCTGATACATCAATCAATGAAGTTACATTAAAACTTACATTTTGTACTAATGATGATATTGTTGGACATAATGAAATTGGATTTCCCGTAGCTACATTATTCCCATTATTGTCAATTGTAAATAAATTAGATGAAGATCCATTAGCATCAATCATTTCAATAATTATATTGTAATTACCTGAGGAAACATTAGATGAAAAATTTAGATCTATACAATCTCCTTCACAGGCTGGATTTGGATTTATATTTGTAAAATCCCAACTACCACCAGATCCTATGACAGTAATTATGCTATCAGAAACACATCCAGAATTATTAACATCTGTAACTGTAACTAAATAATCTTGTGTTGTTGCTGTTGTAACATTCGTATTTTGGTTATTTGGATTGCTAATTCCAGTAGTAGTCCCATTTGGACTTGTAGTCCAGGAATAATTATACAGGTTATTTGTTGGGCAATTTGTAGTAAAAGTATTAATGTTTAAAGGAGTAACTCCAAAAGCTCCATTTGGAAGTGGTAAAGGAGGAGGCCATACAGGTATAGTAGGAGATGTAGTAATTCCTTGAGCACTTACGACATTTCCAAGATTATCTTCAAGAACATATACACATTCTTGAGGATCAGGACCTCCACTAAGGAAATCTACTGACATAGTTCCATTATTATTTACTGTAAATGAATACATTGTTGGGCCATATCCATTATTTAATGTATATATTCCTTGTGATACCCCATCAACAAAAACTTCAACTCTATTATCGATAGATGTAGATGTTTGTGGAACAGTTATCCATCCATCCCCTCCATTATCAAACATATAAAGATTGTAATTACATGTATTGAAACTAACATCAGCTGTTAAGTCAGTCGCTCCAGGACATGGATTCAATGGATTTGGAACAATTGAAGGTGATACTATTGGTGGAGAGACATCAACAACAACACTTGTGCTACATGTAGTTATTCCATCAGAATAAGTTAAGGTATAGTTTGTTGCATTAGTAGGATTTACGTTTATATTTTGCGATGTTTGTCCGTTAGACCACAAAAATGATGCTCCTCCTGGTCCAGCAGGAACTATATTTACATTTTCTAAACCCCAGAAGTCCCAAGTATTTCCAGAAGCACTACTTTGATACCACCTAAACTCTGTTGTTGCACTAAACGCTGGGGGAGGAATAGGTATTGAATATTGAGCCCATGTGTTATACTGAGGAGATAATGGATTTCCATTACCTGGAGGTATAAAATATGCTTCGTTTGTATATGGAGGAGGGTTAGTACTGAATGGAGCTTGATTTGCCCCTAAGTCCTGCCATGGGTTCAATGGTGAAGTTCTATATTGAAGAAATATTCCTTCGTTTGTTAAGTCAGGTCCATCACAGCTTCCTCCTTGACCTTCCATCTTAAATTCAAAAAAAATAGTCCCTCCTGCAGGAACAGGAATTGGTACTGTTCTAGCTACTCTTGCAATTACTGATCCAGAGGGAAACCATAAGAAATCTCCTCCAGCTGAAGCTCCTGCACATGAACTAGTAGTAGTTGGTGATCCAGTACAATTAGAATTAGTCGTGCCTCCAGAACTAATATTAGCCCACAATGAAGGATTAGGAGTAGTAGGAGTTGACCAGTTATTAAAATCATCTGAATAAATTGAAGTAATATAACCATCTCCTAAAAGATTTGCTGTTTCACCGCATGTAATTAATGATGGGGCCTCTATACAAACAACACATTGGGAAGTAGATGTTTTAATTGTAATTATTATTACAAATATGCATGAGATAAATTTAAGTAATTTATTCATAATTTATTTTAATATTAGTTAATTCAAATTTTTTTAAATAATTGAATTTCTCAAATGTTTCGTTATGAACGAATGATGAGAAAATATTAAATTCATTTGAGTAACAATTATCAATTTTAATTTCGTCAGCTTTTATTTTAATATATATACGATTATTTTCTAATGCAGTTTCCTTTATATTTTGAATTTTCCAAATCTTATAATTAAATGATAATATTAAATCTTGATTTGTAAGATTAGTATATTTGAATACAATTAATTCTTGACTAGCTGTAGAGCTAAAGTCACACAATTCATATTTGTAATCAATTTTCACAAAGTTATCAGAGTAATATTCTGACCAAATATTATCTTGAGAAAATAATATTGTTGAAGTAAGAATTGATAGTATAATTAAATTTAATTTCATTTAATTTTTTTT
>CESM01231564.1_pt1 | contig 18368 bp, 14 predicted proteins | sample 361421 | NCBI WGS metagenome assembly CESM01 (sample SAMEA2622219, study PRJEB7988) | marine metagenome | isolation source: saline water (ENVO:00002010), including | reverse complement strand
AAAAAGAGTAGTAAAAAGAATAGTAAAAAGAATAGTAAAGGTAATCAAATTGAATTACTAGATAAAATTGGAAAGCATAAATCGTTTCATTATTCTGAAGCAGATGAAATACAAGAATTGAGTAATGTAGTTTATAAAATGAGAATTAGCACTTTTTCTGATTATGATGAACAAGAATACAAAAAGAAGTTTAAATCAGTTAAAAGAGTGACAGAAGGTTTTACTAGAGGAGTAAGTCAATATATTAATCAAGTATTTAGAATTCCAATATCACTAAGTAATGCCTTTATGAAACTATGGGAAATATTTTGTTCCGTTCCACAATTAATACCAAATCGTGGCAATGTATCTGTGTTTCATCTAGCAGAAGCTCCCGGACAATGGATTAATTGTACCAAACATTTTGTAAAGAAACGTCGCCCAAAAGTAGAAAATTATAATTGGATTGCTAACTCTCTTAATCATAAACATCCAACCAATATAAAAAAATTCGGTTCCGGTATATTTGGAGACCAATATGGATTCATTAAAAAATATCCAGAAAGATGGTTATATGGAGCTGATAATACTGGTGATATTACTAAATCTAAAAATGTATTATGGTTTAAAGAATATTTACAACAATGGAGAGAAGATAATAACACAAAAATCAATTTAGTGACTGGTGACGCTGGAATCGCCAAAGATAGTCTAGACTTACTAGACTTACAAAAATTAGAATATGGACAAATGGCAATGGTAGCAGCATCTAGTAATAAAAGTTCTAATTGTGTCATTAAACATTGGTTGCCCTATATGAATACTATTGAAAATTCCAGTAAATCCACTGGATATTTTGTTTCTTTAATATATTGCTATTATCTTATGTTTCAAGAAGTTATATTGATGAAACCCCATACTAGTAATCCTAATAGTGGAGAATTCTATTTAGTAGGATTAAAATTTATTGGAGCACCTGATAAATATATTAATAAAATTGTTAAACAATTAGACCAATTTGAAGAAAATTATTGTTGTTTTAAAGAAGAAGATATTCCAGAATCTTTCAGTAAGCAAGTTCTAGAATTCAATAAATCTATGTTAAAATTAATATCAGAACAACATGAAATTCAAAATATATTAATGACCTGTATCGCACATAAAGATCCAGTTATTGAAAAAGTGACAAAATGCAAACATTACTTATCTGATAAGTTTATTAAAGATATACAAACTAAAAGATATAAAGAATGGATTAAACAAAATCGTTTTGAATAAATAAAACTGTTTTTCATAAATAAAATCTACAATTTTAAAAAATATTTCATGAATTTATGAATTTATGGATTTATGAGGACTTTCTATGGCTTTTCTTCTTAGTTCTTTTTCTACCCTTATTATTTTTTTTTATTTTTCTTTTCAATGATTTCTTACGATTAGTATTATTTTTTTTTTGTAATTCAGAACTAGTATTTATACCATGCATAATTAAACTATTATCTCTAATTTTAGTGGATTTAAAAGTAATTAATTCTTGTCTGGATATTTTACCCATTTATTTTATAATGATTCTTGATTATTAGTTACATTAAAAATATAAAAAAAAAATAAAATTTATTTAAATTACCGATTTAAATTACCAGTTTAAATTACCGATTTAAATTACCAGTTTAAATTACCGATTTAAATTACCGATTTAAATCTGGTTGGCTGCTATAACCTAACATTCTTTGATGTACTCTGTTATAATGATTTGCTGAAAGAGCATCATTGTTTCTTAATCTTGCTTGTCTTGCTTCTTCCTCTTCTTGTTCTATTTGAGATTGAACAGCTCTCCTTTCTGCATCTTCTGGACTCATTTCATAACTCAAATTACTTCTGTCCTTTTCTAATTCATTAATATTACGATATGTTTTATATTTAACTTGATTCGGATTAATTAAATTACCTTTGGTATAAGCCGATTTTAAATCACTATACTTCAAGTCCTGACCTTGTGATGCTCCTGTTTTTGTAAAATTTGCTTTGTTGCTTCCTAATTCGGAATAGCCCATTTTATCACAAGATTGAATAGCTTGTGGGTCCTTATATTCCATAATTTGACTATTATTTTCTTCCCCTTTATAACCATCGAAAGTTCTGTTAAAGACATCTATATTAAATTTATTACTAAAAACAGGTTGAGAAGGTTGATTTTCAGGAGAATCATCTTTAAACCAATTTTCATATCCTTCTTCATTAGGATCATAAATCTTATTTTCCTCAAATATTTTGTTAAACATGGTTAAATTAAAATTATCTTTAGCGTGTTTTTGCCCTTTCTGTAGATGTGCTTTATTTTGAGGGGAAACTTGAGACTTCCAATAATCACGAGAACCATCTCGTAATTGGTCGTGTTGTTTTTCAGAAGCTTCTTTCTTTAATTTTTCTACCAAAGATAAATAGCATTTAGTCACTAATTGAAACTTTTCCTTACTCCCATTAGGTCGGTCAGGATGAGTTTTAATTGCTAAAATACGATACGACTTTTTCAGTTCATCAAATGTATAATTATTATTTAAATTAAATAATCGAAGAGCATCTACATTATCTTTTTGTAATTGTGCTAGGTTTGCTTCATATTGATGCCTTCTTTGTCTTTGTTTGTCTTTAAATTCTGCTTCCCGTCTTTTTTGTGCTAGCTTAAATTCAGCTTCTTCTTTTTCCGCCGATGTTCGATAATGGGTTGATAGGGTAGATACATCATTAACTTGTTGTTGCCTCATCAATTGTCTATCATTAGGTACTTGAGAAGTAGTACCAATATTAGTTAATTGATGTAATTGTTGTTCTCTTTCATTTTGAATCATAGTTTCTCGTAGCATTTGATTTACTTTAGCAATTTGTTGCTGAGACATCTGATGTTGATATTGTTGTAAAATTTGTGTCAGTAATTGACGTTTCATACCTGGACTTTTACTAATTTCTCTCTGTAAAGCCGAATTCGTAAAAATAGGATTATTGGCCATAGAATTATTTAATTGATTTTGATTTATATTTTGGTTTGGGTTGTTGTAATGGTTTGTGTTTTGTCCATTTTGTAAATTATTTAATTGCATTCTTTGTATTTCTAATTGATTATTTAGAATCTGTTGTTGTAATAATTTTAAATTTTCTTCTTCGCTATTATTTGCTAAATTACTGGTTCCATTACCCATCTTTTAATTTAGATGTTCTATATTAATATTTTAGAGATAAAAATAAAAAAATATATAAACTAATTAAATAAATATCAAATCTATAATATAGTTCTAATTATAAATTTATAATATAGTTTCAGTTATAATTTATAATATAATTTATAATATAATTTTAATATAAATTTATATATGCATATTAGCACTTTGTTTATTAGTTTGACTATGCAGCTTTTTCAATTCATCTGTATTTTCAATAATTCCTTCTGGGTCGTTAATGTATTTTAACATATATTGAGACAGAAGACCAGTTGTGACTTTAATTCTTTGGGTTTGAAAATTATCCCAAAAATTAGTAAAATGATTCTTTTCAGTATCTTTATAAATAGAATCTTTATCTTTTGAGATACCACTAAAATTATAAAACATTTTACTGAATTGTTCTTTCTTAGCAAAATCAAAATGAACTATTTTATCTATTCTTCCAGGACGAATCAAAGCCTCATCTAAATGGGTTTTATAATTGGTAGTCATAAAAGTGATTAAACCCTCTTTAGAAACTAATCCATCCAACATATTTAAAATAGAACTAAAGGAAATTTGATTTTTATGTTCGTCATTTTTTTTCCTTGCTTGAAACAAACAGTCTATATCCTCCAATACTAGCATACTATTATCTGGAATATTAGAAATCGCAGTCAAAAGTGTGCTATCATTAACTTTGTTATTAAAAGGGATAATAGCAATATTTTTTCTGTATTTAGATGCTAAAGCATGAATTAAACTAGTTTTACCAGTCCCCCATCTACCTTCTAACAAATAATTTCTCTTATATGGAATATTCAAACTTAAGTATAGAGTTTTCGTTTTATGACTCAAGAAAGAATCAAAATCATCCTGTAAATCTTGTAAATCCTTTTCTGGAAAATAAATATTTTTCATACTTCTAGGATGCAGAGTATTAATAAGTTCATAATATCCATCTTCCCAGGTGCGAAGTAAAATCTTATTTTTATAATCTTCTATGTTTTTAAAGTTTTTATTATGGTATTCTTCAGCCAAAGAAGCTAAGTCTTCAATAATATGATAAGGAGCATCAGAATTTATAGATAATTCTTTATAAAATTCTCTAGTATCATTAATAGGTTCATTTCCTAAAGTATATACTTTTGCTGTAAAACTATAATTTTGATATTTAAAATAATAAGTATCGTTTTCAGACATCATAAATTTAATCCTTTTGGAAGTAGTGTGTTTTATATTTTTGACATCTTCTAAATCATTAGAAATATAATTGACTACAGTGACTCCAGGTAAATTTCCAGAATAACTACTCATTGGAATTTGAATACACTTTTTCATGTTTAGTTTATCTGTCTTTTCTATTATATTATCAATTTGATACATAGGAATATTTATTTCTTGATTTGAATTGTTATTTGAATTGTTATTTGAATTGTTATTTAGTATTTCTTGTGCTTCTACAATAGCATTGGAAAGTAAAAAGGAAATTTCTCTATATCCAGAATGATATTCTTTATTAGAAAAGACGTATTTCATTTTGATTTTTATATTTGATTTTTATTTTTCTTGCTTTTACTTTTACTTTTTTAAGTAATTAATTATAACTTTACAGTCTATAAGTTATTTATTCTTTTTTATTATTAAGTTTTCAATTTTATTTTTAAAATATAATTTAAAAAAAATTGATTATATAAATTAAATCATTATTTTTTAATTTATAAAAATTTTATTGACAATCATGTCTTTGAGTAAAGCAGCAGAAAAAAAAATATCTAATATTGAAAGAGAAACTAAACTTTGCGGATTTTACCAATTTAAAAATAAAGAAGATGCTATTTATGTTATTAATAGGTATCAAGAAGACTGTTTGAATAATGACGGTTCTTTCTATAAAAATAATTTTGAAGCTAATTGTGATCCTAGATATCAGGAACTATCCGCAGCAATTGATTATTTGAAATTTGATATTAAAAGGGAAGTTTATAATTTTAAAAATCATAAAAAAATGGAAGTTAATAATAATATAAATAATAATAATAATATCAATAATGATAATAATTAAAATAATAAAAAAATAATAATAAAAAATAATAATAAAAAATAAATAAAAAAAATTATATATAACAGAATTATTAATTTTAACAATTATAGAAGTATTAAAATAAACTATTTTATTACTTTTATTATTTTTTTTAATCTATCTATTTGAATTGGTTTATACAAAAATGAAACATTTTCATAATTTAAAAGTTGTTTTTCAATTTCTTCTTGTATTAAAGCCGTTGTCACACAAATAGTAGGCATTTTTAGCAATTGTTCTTCCTTTACCAAATTTTGTAATTGCTGTAAAATATCAAATCCAGATATTCTAGGCATTTTTAAGTCTAGAAAAATGATATCAAAATTATTATTTATAATAGTTGATAAAGCCTCATCTGGATTATTTACAACTTTTATTTCATGATGATCACTATTTTGTATGGTTGTTGTTTCTGTTTCTATAATTTTAGTTATCATCATTTTCAATAATTTAGAATTAATTTGATTATCTTCTACAATTAATATTTTAATATTTTTACTTTTTGTCAATTCTGATATTTCTATATTTGTTTGTACGCTTATGTTATCTTCTTTTTCAATAGTTTTTATTGTTCCAAAGTTATCAAAATTGTTATTTACAGATGGTATTGGATCAATTTCATTTTTATTACTATTACTGCATAATAATTGATTTAAATGGAAAGTATTATTTTCATTCTCTTTTTCATGTTCATTCTCATGTTCATTTTTATTTTCATTACTTAAATTGTTATTATTAACTAATGGGATAGCCAATAATAAGGAACAACCTTTATTAATTTTAAAATGACTATTCATAAAATGTTGATAAATTGATTTATTATCATACTTATTTTGTATTAATTCTATACTACCATTCATTTTTTCTACTAGTTTTTTACAAATGGTAAGACCTAATCCCAAACCTTCTTGTTGAGTCATCCATTTTTCTGAAACTTGAAAAAAGGGCTCAAAAATGGAGGCTTTATCTTTTTCTGGTATTCCAGACCCAGTATCCGAAATACAAATTAATAAATAATTATTCTTTAGTGGGAAACCTAAATTGTAATGTTCTGATTCTTGGTTTGATGATTCTTCTAATTGAGGGTAATATCCTATTTCTAAACTAATAATACCTTTATAAGTATCTTTAATACTATTGGTCATTAAATTATGGATAATTTGTAGGAATCTTTTAGTATCTATTTTCTCTTGTGGTGGAATATAATCTGGATAACTAGTATGAAATAATATTTTATTACTATCTAATTGTTCTCGGAACATATCTTTAATTTCTGAAACAATTAATCGCATGTTTATCGGTTGATATTCTAATTGTAATTCATCTTTTTCCAGTAAATAGTAATCAATAATATCATTAACATATCTTGATAAATCATTGGTAGCCGATATCATAAGATGCAGTATGGAATCTTCTGGATTATTACTATTGTTATTACTAGAATCTGTACTTCCTGTATTTTCTGTAGGTTCTGTGATTTTAGTTTTTGTTTGATTGCTTTGTAATATTTGTAATCCAGATACAATCCCGTTAAGAGGAGTTTTTATTTGATGACTTAAAGCGGATAGAAAATGTTTATTTTTCTTTTCAGTTTGAGTCATTTGATTATTTTTATCTAGGTAATTTTTTTGTTGATTTTCTTGAATAATTTCTTTTTCAGTTTCTTTTTGAATTTCTTGATTTTTTGAGTTTCCTTTATAGTCCTCAATCATTTCTAAAATTAAATTGCTAGACAATATTTTAGGTAATAAATGACATTGACATCTATTTATTAAGGTTTCACTTTTTTTTGTAAATTTTTTGGTAATAGGTATTTTAGATTTGTTTAATTTATTTTTAAAGAGTAAGCAAGATTCATCTTTTCCAGTACATACTAATTGATAATGACAATAACATTTTTCATCCAGAAATGATTTGTTTAAATTATCCACTTTATCTGGATTATTGTTTTCCATAAAACAAATTAATACTATTAAATATGAAGATAAAACTATAAAAAAATTTAAAATAAAAATTTACAATATAATTTAATGATTATTTGGATCTACCGCGACCTGCTTTTTTGGCACCTCCTCTATTGGCATTCATTCTATTATTTGATACTTTTTTACTTCCTCTAGAACTTTTACCTTTTCTCATAAAAAAATAAAGAATTATTGCTAATAATACAAAGCCACCAACACTAGCACCGATAATCAATGGGAGATTTACTTCATCTTTGCTATTATTAGAATTGTTGTTATTCGTGCTGTTGCCACCAGTACTAATAATACAACCATCATTACTATTTCTTATAGTAGGTTCATATGTTTGTGAATCAATAACAATGCCAGTATCACATATTGTAAGATTTTCCCATTCAGTCTTATGCACGTTTTCTTCATCATCTTTTTCGATCAATACATATTTTAATTTATATTCACTTCCTGAAAGTTCATCAAAAGGGATAAAGTTATTCTTTAATATATAGTATTGCCAAGTATTATTGCCTTTCCATACTTTAAATTTGATAGCAATAGAACTATAATTTCCCTGATCATCTTCTAATAAATATCTTTTATAAGCACCATTTTCACCTAATATTTTATTTTTGTTTTCTTCAGTATCTTCACCAAAATCCAAACTTTTTTTTGTGATTTGTAAATTTGTATTAATATACACATCAGGAGTATTTACAATAGTAATCACTGGAGGATTAGGATCTACATCCTGAAATCTAGAAAAGCTTATTTTTTATTTTATAACATAATATAAGAAATTAAATTAGAATATATTAAAATTTTAAAAATATTTAAAAAAAAAGATTAAAATTGTGTTTAGAAATTAAATTTAGTAATTATTTACTAACATAATTATGAACTACCATAACAAGTAAGACAGCTACGATAGCATATCCCAAGTAATACATAGGGCTACCTTCATTAAATTTAATAGCCTGATTGATGTGATAGCGTGCCGTTTCATTTACAGCCAAGGCAGCCACAATCGTGACACCTAATAAAAATAAATTAGACATATTTAATACCATTGTTTTTTTAGGGGTTACAGTATTAACCGCATTATTTCCATTATTTCTTGTATTGTTAGCAACATTTGCTACAACTACTGCTTTATTTTGATTTCCATTATTTCCATTATTGCCGGCATTACTTGGAACTGCAACAACCTGAACCTGTTGATTATTATTTCCATTATTAGCATTAGTAGGACCATTATTACTTAATTGAGCCAACTGAGCATTTAACTGAGCAGTATTATTGTTTTGCTGTTGATAATTATTTCCATTATTATTCATAGAATTCATACTATTATTAACTACCATATTTGCGGCTTGAGCACTACCGTTATCTTGGTTATATAAACCATTTAGATTATTAAAGGAATTATTTCCTCCTCCAATTGTTTCACAAGAATTGCAACCTCCACCTAAATCAAACATTTTTTTTAACTTAATTATTAGTAATATTTTATTTTACAAAAATATTTAAAAAAAATTAATTAACATAAATAAATTAAACTATTTAATACTAAATATAAAAAATAAAAATATAAAAATACATTTAATTCAAACTATATATTTACATATTTACAAACAATGTATTTCTATATTTTATTGTTTGGAACATTATACTATCTATATCATAAATATTTAATTTTATACAATCTAATTAAAAAATGTTATATTCATAATCAATCATGGGAAGACCCAAATGTGGATATTACTGCCTATCAAATTAAAGAAGATACTAATATTTTGATGATAACTACTGGAGGAGACAATGTTTTAAATTATTTACTTCAAAGTCCAGAACATATTGATACAGTAGATGAAAATATATATCAAAACTATTTATTGGAAATGAAAATGGCAATTATTAAAGTTTATAATCAAGAAGAAGCCTTTAAAATATTAGCCCAAAATGATTATAAGTTATTTTTACGAAAATTTAAAGCATTAGAAAATTATTTATCCTATGAGTGTAAAAGATGGTGGCAAGAAAACAAAGAAATAATGAAACAATTTCATTACAGTGGAACTAATAAAATATTAATTAATATTGTTCATACATTAATATGGATATTGGGATTACAAAAATTTATTGTACAATTAAAAGGTTGCACTTTTACAAAACAACAAGAACTCTATTTTAAGTACAAAGGAAAATTAGACCTTTTAGGAAATATATTAAATTCTATTATAATACCAATTTTATATTATATAGGAATTACTAATTGCCAATTATACCATTCTAGAGAACATCCTAGCATTTGGATAAAAAGATTATTTCTTTATACAGATATTAACAAAAATTATTTTTATTATCCTTATTTATATGGATGTTGGAAAGAAGATTGTTGTCCTGCTTATTTAAAAAAAGAAAATTATTTAATTGTAAAATGTAATCTTCACAAAATTAAAATTCATAATTGTAAAATACATGAAATTGAACACCACATTACTAATGAATATTATAAATTTGATAGAGTTATTTTATTAGATCATATGGATTCAATGCAAGACAGTACAATTATTGATAATTGGAATAAAATTATCCCTTATACTACAGATAATTGTCTCTTTTGTTGGAAAAGTTATTCTTATAAACAGAAATTTCCATCTTTATCTAATCTAAAATATCATTTATCTTCCCCAGTATTTCCAATTTATGCTGATAAAGTAACAATATATAATTCTATTCATGTCGCTAGTATTAAAAATAAACCTTTATCTAATATTTACCAGCCTAAATTTATTATAAATTATAAACAAAAAATTATAATGATTTATCAAAATATAATATCTTGTATTAAAATATTATTTATGAAAATAAAAAATGATAAAATTGAAAATTTGGATAATTATGTTATAAATAAATATTATGAAAACCAAGCAAAGTATTACGACCCTTATCAATATAATATACAACATGGAAAACTAAATATGATGTATGGAATTCCTTTTAAAAAAGATATGAATATTCTTGTATTAGCAGGTGGTACTGGCGATATATTATATTATATCTATGATTTTATTCCACAATGTAAGAAAATTACAATTTCAGATATCAGTCTTCCTATGATTAAAGAGGTTAGAAAAAAGATAAATTACTGTAAATGGAAAAATGTTAGAGCAATTTTAAGTGATGCTACCAGATTACATGAAACCGACAAATACGATTTAATAATTATATCTTATTCTATTTCCATGATTCCTAAATGGGAAACAGTCATCAAAAACTGTAAAAAATCATTAAAAATTGGTGGTTATTTAGCATGTTCTGATTATACTGTTGATATTAAGCAAAATTGGATAATTCAACAATTTTGGAAATTGTTTTTTTGGCTCTATTATATTAAATTATCTAATAAACATTTGCAGTATATGAAAAATTTATTTACTATAAAATTCGGTAGAATTGAATATGGGGATTATCCGTTTATACCATTTATAAAATGTCCCTATTACTACGCTATTTTCCAAAAACAAGATAATAGTAATGCACAATATTATTATTGTTAAATATATATTTTTAAACTAGTTTGAACCCATTTTGCTATTATAATGAGTAAAATGTCCCTAAATAGTTATTTATTAACTTTTATTAATTTTACAAATATAAAAATTTACTAGATATTTCTAGTAATGTCTCTTTATTATTTTTTTTATAATTATAATCCAAATTGTAAATATAAAAATTATAAATTAAACTAAAGACTAAAGGATAAAATATTAAAATAATACATTAAAGACTAAAGGATAAAATATTAAAATAATACATTAAAGACTAAAGGATAAAATATTAAAATAATAAATTAAAAATAAAGGATAAAAATGAGTACTATAAAAATAGGATCTATTCATAAAGATGAAGTTAAAACAAAAAATAATAAACCCGTAGAGCAATATATGGAATTATTACCTTATTACCAAAAATTATTAGATAATGAAAAAACAGTTGTATTTATGCAAGTAGGTGATTTCTTTGAAATTTATGGATTAGTTTATCCAGATGGAAAGGAAGTAGGAAATTTATGGAGAATCATTGATGACCTTCATTTAAAAATTGCTAGTAAATCACAATCAGTTTATGGTGATAAAAATATAGAGGTTAAAATGGCCGGGATTCCTATTCATGCTCAAGATAAATATATTAATATGGCAGTAGAAGATTTTTCTTGGAATGTAATTCTAATTGAACAAAAAGGGCAAGATAAAAATATAATCCGATATGAATCAGCTATTATCACTCCTGGTATTAATTCTTTCTGCACTCAAGAAACTAATAATTTAATGGTTATTTTCTTAGAAAAAGTTCCTAGTTATACTCAACCAGGAATTAGTACTCTATATGCAGGAATTGCTTACTTAGATTGTCTTACTGGGGAAAGTGGCCTCATCCAATATCCATATCAAGGAAGTGTTTCTGATTCCATCATTTATGATGAAATTTTAAAGATGATTACTATAAAAAATCCGGCAGAAATTATTATTTATACCCAACGTCTCAAGATGTCGCAACAAGAAATTATCAATCATTTACATCTCAATTACAATAATTATAAAATATTACAAGACCAAATTCCGGATGAATTTAATAAAAAAGATTATCAAACTAATCTTTTTAAATCAGTATATGAAAATAAATTAGGCCCTAATATGGATATTTATCAACATTTAGATTTATATGAAAAGCCAGTATGTGTCACTGTGCTTACTATGATGCTAACTTATGTAATTAAACGTAATAATAATATACTAGAACAAATACAACCACCTACTTTCTTATATCACTTAAATGACAATTTGGTATGTGCCAATAATAGTTTGCGACAATTAAATATTATTAACAATAACAAAAGAGAGTTTTATCAAGAAAGATATACTAGTTTATTTGATATTTTAAATAAAACCAAAACTGGAATGGGAAAGCGACTTTTTAAAAATCGCCTTATGAATCCCATTACAATTCAGAACCAATTACAAGAACGTTATACTTTTATCAGAGAAATGAAAGATATTATCTCTTTAGAAGAAAAAAATGAAATCCGAAAATATTTATCCCATATTCAAGACATTCCAAGAATATTACGACTCTTTGCTAGAAAGAAAATATCACTCCCGCATTTACCTGGATTACATGATACATTAGTTAATATTGATAAATTACTAGATATACTAGTGCAAATTATGAATAAAAAAAGAGATACTATTCCTATTTTTAATAATAAAATGATAGCAGATAGACAAATCACATCTTTAAAAAAAATTCTAAAATCTTTAGGTGATACTTTTTATTTAGAATCATGTTCTTCTAGTATATATAAATTAGATACTAATATTTTTAAACCGGGATTCTCTACAGAATGTGATGCTATTGAAAAAGATATGGATGTGGATAGAAATATTATGGATTTAATTTGTGATAAGTTAAGTGAAATTATTCAAGATAAATTAAAAGGGAAAAAAGCTAATGAAATTCATATTAATAAAGGGTTTAATGCTAAACTTCAACATCATATATATACTAGCAAAGTTAAATCAGAAATACTAAGAGATGAATTGAAAAAGGATAAATGGAAGCAATTTATTATTGGTAAATATCAGATTAAAGGGAAAGATATTTATATGGATATGGTTGCTAAAGGAAAAGTCAGAATTGATTTAAAATGTATTCATGAAAGCAGTGGCAAACTAATTGATAATACTAATTTGTTAATAGAAAAAATGAAATCTTTATTTTATGATTGGACAAATAGCTTTTATCATAAAAATAATAACTTACTGACTGAAATATCTGATTTTATAGCTGAAATCGATTTTGTTCAATCTGCTAGTAAAGTTGCCCAGGAAAATGGTTATTGTTGTCCTGTTATTTCCGACGGAGAAGGATCGGGAGAAGGATCAAGAGAAGGATCGGGAGAAGGGTCAGGAGAAGGGTCACAGGATAGTTTTATCCAAGCAGAAGAAATAAGACATCCACTTATTGAGGCCATTTTACAAGATGTTCCTTATATTCCTAATGATGTTGATTTAGGAAAAGAAACCAACGGATTATTGTTATTTGGATTGAATGCTAGTGGAAAAAGCAGTTATATGAAATCAGTGGGGATTAATATTATTATGGCTCAGGCTGGATTATGGGTAGCCGCCAAAACATTTACTTATTATCCTTTTAAATATTTATTTACTAGAATATTGAGCAATGATAATATCTTCGCAGGATTGAGCACATTTGCAGTGGAAATGACAGAGTTTAAAACTATATTAAAATATGCTAATCATCAAAGTATTATTTTAGGTGATGAATTATGTAGCGGGACAGAAACTTTAGATGCAACGGCCTTGGTGGCAGCAGGAATAGATAATCTTGCTAAGAGGCGATGTAATTTTATCTTTGCAACTCATTTACATTTTTTGTCAAATATGAAACAAATCCATGACATTAAAAATGTGAAAAAAGTGCATATGTATGTCGCTTTTGATGCTAGTAAAAACAAGTTTATTTATGATCGTAAAATTAAAGATGGGAGTGGTCCATCTAGTTATGGTATCTCTTTTTGTCGGGCTTTAGGATTACCAGAAGATTATATGAAATTATCGGAAGAGATTAGATCTCAGTTAGGCGGGCATCAAGATATTTTACTAGGAAAGAAATCTAAATATAATACTCAGAAATTTATTACTAAATGTGAAGTATGTGGCTTGAAAGAAGCAGTAGATACTCATCATATTAAGTTCCAAAATACAGCAGACGAAAATGGTATGATACAACATTTTCATAAAAACAATAAATGGAATTTAGTAGGATTATGTAAGGATTGTCATCAAGCCGTTCATTCGGTACCACCAAGACTAAAAATTGATGAATATCGGCAAACTAGTGATGGAATTCAATTGGATTTTGTTTGGTTGAATACAGAAAAAAAAAACATTACTCAAATAGCACAGGAATTAGGTAATATTCCAGTAGCACGAATAGAAAGTATTATGACACAACATAAAAATGGCTTATCTGTTCATCAAATTCAAAATAAATTAAGAAACACTGATAATATAAAAATGACTAGAAATAATATTGAAAAAGTAATTGAATGGATATAAAAAAAACTATCAATCTAATTATTAAATTAGATGATATACAAATTTATAGATACTTAGATAGAAAGATATCTCAATATGTAAATATACTTTAAATATTTAAAAGATCATTTAAATTGTGTGTTTGGAGCCAAGAATTAATAGAATTAACAATTTGTTTAGGCTTATCTTTTCCAGATGATTTATTAGGAATTTTTTTCCAACTTATAAACTTTCTTAAATTTTGAAGTGTGAAACTTTCAAACTTGATAATATTTTCTTCCGGTACCCAATTTGGATTTTTGAAGAGGAATATTAAAATAGCACTTGTACAGTCATCTTTATTTTTTTTTTTATTTTTTCAAATGTATCAAAACCATATTCTCTTGTATATAAATTATTTTCATAACAAAATTTTTGTTTATCTTTCACTTTTTGAAACAACATTTGATTTCTATAGTTTAATTTTTCTATTTTAGGAATTTTAAGTCTATATTGAATCATTTTTTAAAAGTTTATGAAAGAGGAAAAAGTAAAAGGTAAAATTACTAGATATAAGTTTCTAATTAGTGTTATAGTCTAATAAAAAAAAAGTTGAATCAATTTTATTTTGAAAAAAATTTTAGTTTTTAGTATTTTAAAAAAAAACTTTATTTAAGTTTGTTTATTATAAATGAATAATGAATAATGATAATTATAATTTTTATATTTAATATATTATATTTTTATTCCACAAATATTTCACGGGGCTCGCTTTCATCAGGAAACTCAAAATGAATCACCGAGTTCCTATATTTTTTTTTTTGTTCGGGAAAAGATTCATCATTTAACTTAAATGTTGCTATATGGGTGTCATGATCATATTCTAATAAATTCACAGACCCCATTTCTTCATTTAAATAATTTTCTGCATTAGCACTTGATACAGTGTAGTCGGACTCAACGGTGCGTGTCATTAAATGGTGATAGTTTTCATAAGTCTCATCATTCTCTATTCCATAGCTAATTTTCAAAATGGCTATTAATTCTTTGCGACTTAGTTCATCTTTAGGTTTGTTGGCAAAGATATCTGTGGCTCGCTTAAGTAATGCCTCAGTCGTAAATTCATTTAAATCTGTAGTTCTAAATAGGTCCTTTACCATTTGTTGTATATAATATTCAGGGTTTTTATCTTTTCTCGGTTCTTTAACATTTACCAATACCTTTCCTTTGTTGTTACGAAGTGACGGATCATATTTATTTATTCCGGCCTTTTTCAATGGGTTTGTCATATTACATTCACGTGATGAACAGGGACCAACTATTATTAATGTATTTGTTTCTTCATCAAATACTGCATATCTTTTAGGGTCTGACATTTTTATGTTATTTTTCGCTAGAAAACAATTTTAGTTAAAAATAATTGAAATATAACTTAAAGATGCAATCTATATATCGTAAAAAAAAATTCAATTTTTTTAAGTAATTTTTAAATAAAAAAAACTTTTTAAGTTTGTTAAATGATAAAATGAATAATGAATAATGATATATATATTTTTTTTTTATTTTTTCAAATTTTTTTTTGTTAATACCCTGTTTCCTAAATTCTTAGTGCAGCAAATGGGTTGCTGGGGCTCTGGTTGGCTTGACTCTTTGCCTTTGTCCTCTGTCCTCTGTTCCCTTCCTTCATCTGTTGAAGATGTTCTGGGTGAAACCAGGGGGTTCCTGTTTCCCAAGTTGTTTTGTTCTCATTGAACGTCACAATCTTGATTCCCCTATAGCCTTCTTGATAGGCATACTTAGAGAAGGCAACAATGTTCCAACCCTCACTCGGTTCTACTGGTATCACATAGGCGTGCCCTACCTTATAGATAGGAACGACCCGAAGACACATCCCGCAGATATGCAAGTAAGCCGTTCCTGGGGACATCCCATCCGGAACAACAACTCTTAACAGAAATCCAAGAGTGGGGAAAGGGTATTCCTTACCCCTCTTATAGTTGGGAATTCGAAGAACATTTTTTAAAGGGATGTCCCCAAGTTCAGGAATTGTAAACACGTCTTTAAAATCCGAATTGAAAACCGGATTGGAATCCGACTGGGGCTGTGGTTTCGAATCAATCGCAAAATTGGTAGGCATTGGATTTTCCCTTTCCCACGGACCAGTTTCCGGATTGAAAACCTTGCCCTCATATGTAATCGGGTTTCCCCAGAGATGCTTCGTTTGCGGTTGCTGTTTGGTCCCGAATGAGGCAATTTTTGCTTTGTTTTCCTGGATGGTGGGGAGACTCTTGGTGGAACTCTTGTGGAAAAGATTATCCCGAGTATTATCCTTTCCATGCGCCTCATTGTAAAGCTGTTGGGCTTCTTTGAAAGCCCTAGAAGCCTCCTCAAAATCTTTACGAAATTTCTCTAAATTCTCTGAGGTCTCTTTTTTCTTCAGAGACCTCCTCTCCTTGCGATTTCTTGTGTTGGTATTTGATATTTCTGGTGTGAAAGACATTGTTGAATTTGTATAGATATAGATTAACTTGATAATATACGGAAGTCAAAGAAAATAGTTTTTGACTAGGTAATATTTTATTTAATATTATTTTAAATCAATTTTTGTTCAAAATTCTACTTTTTACCATTTATTTTAACAAAAAAAAAATTCCATTAAAATGGTATGGGGAATCACGTTACCAGCAGTTAATTCTGCCGACGCAACTCCACCAAATCGAGATACCCAGCTAATATTTTAGCTCGGTCCAGAATCTTGTCACCAAGAAAAACAGAAGAATAAATCTCTGTTTTTTTTTTTCCATTATAAGAGCAAATTAAGGAATCCTTAAATTCTTCTCTCAATTGTTTATGGATGACAATTTCTTCATCTCCTGTTTTCATCTCAAAAACTGAGACTACTTCCAGTTCTTTACCTGGTTTTATATCTGATGAATACTCATTGGAAAGTTGTTTAAATCTACTATATAAATTTCTTGTACTTCCAACTTTATGAATATGTCCCATCTTGACCATATACAACAAAGGTAAATTGTTGAGTGGGTTTATTAAATATTTTCCAAACTTTTCCTCATCATATTTTGATCCTGACCTCCTCTCAACCAATTCAGCAAATCTCTTTCGAATATTCTTTTTAGTTGGGGTTTCTTTGGGTTGTGGCTCATCTGTTCTCTTCCTTTTTCTACTATTATCATTTCTACTATTACCAAAAGGCAAAAAGCATTTAATTATAGGTAAAGACATCACATAAGACATTGTTGTAAATTTCAATGAATCTGACATTTATAAAATAGAATAAAAAATTTCAATTTTTTGTTAAAAATGACTAAAAATATACCAAAAATAAATATAGTAAATCTATAAAAAATATATTAAATCAGTTTTACTCCAGAAGCTATTAGTTTTTGTTTCATAATATTACTAGATATTTGCGATACTGATTTAGTTGCTTTTAGTATTATTCTAGTTTCATATCCCAATAATTTAGCATCTAGAGCAGTATAACCAACACAATAATCAAAAGCCAATCCTACTATATCTACTTTTTTGATATTTATAGATTTTAAATAATTATCAAGTGGTGTTTCAGTGACTTTTCCATTATCAAAAAAAGCAGAATAGGAATCTATGTTTTCATTATTCCCTTTATAAACTATAAAATCATTTTTAGTAGGCTTTAATTGTTTTATCAATTGTGATCCCCAAGTATTTTGTACGCAATGTCTTGGCCATAATATTTGTGTTTCCTCATTTTCTAAAATTACTTTTCCAAATAAAGGAACACTATTACGAATTTGAGTCATATTTTGATTTGGATACAATAATAAAGTTTTATTAGATAAAGGAGTTTTGTCTATATTATCATAAAAAGAACAATGATTCTCTGGATGATAATCTTGAGTATATATTATAGTATTATAATTAGACAATAGAGATAATATTTTACAATATAATAAATCTGCCCCTTCAACATATAAAGCTCCATTAAGGTCACAAAAATCATTCTGCATATCAACTATAATTAAAGCTGTCTCATCATTATCATTAT
>CESM01235815.1_pt1 | contig 18436 bp, 18 predicted proteins | sample 361421 | NCBI WGS metagenome assembly CESM01 (sample SAMEA2622219, study PRJEB7988) | marine metagenome | isolation source: saline water (ENVO:00002010), including | reverse complement strand
TTATTATTATTATTAGATCTACTTTGTGTAAATTCATTTATTCCATTTTTGATGACAAAAATTTTTTTTGAATTAATATTATTTTTTTCCAATAAAACTTTACAATAATCTGAAATACTAATGATTCTATTACTCAAAATACAACTAAACAATATCTTATATTTAAGAAAAAACATTTTTATTTTTTGAGAAAATAAAAAATTTTCAAATTTTACGAGGGGAGCGACATTAGTTACTGCAATAATTTTAAAAATCTTTTTTAAAGAAAAAATTGGTACTGTGTGAGAAAAATTTATATAAATTGAGATGTTGTATTTGAAATAATAATAATTGATTAAAAAGTGTTGGATAAAAATTCTTTGAATAATAGAAATAAATTTATTTTTAGAAATTTTAAAAATTTTATATTTAAATTTATTATGAAAAATATTTAAATCATTCTCTGATAATATAAAATAACGATTTATTTGGTCAATTTTTTTTAAATTCAATAAAAAGTTTTTTGACCTAATTAAATGTGCACCTTGATTTGCATTTATAAGATTGATAATAATATTTTTCATATTTTTTTTAAAATAAATATTGCCTCAGAACCAGATGATGGAAATAATTTATCAAACGATAAATCAATATAATAATTTAATTTTGGAAAAAATTTATCAATAACTGGCAATCCAACTGAATATTTTTTAATCACTAAAATTTTAAATCCATGCTTTTTAAAAAAGAAATTAAGTTTTTTTTCTGAAATAAAATTTATTTTATAATTAAATTTTTTTTTATATCTATTGGAAAACAAAAATTTATTTAGCTTGTTTATTGGAAAGTTTAGTAGAGAACTTTGCAAAATAACAATTGTACCTTTTTTTGAAAGTTTACTTAGTTTAAGAAAAAAAAGTTTACTATTTATGAAATGTGCTAATATGCCGAGGCAAACTATATAATTATATTTGTTTTTATTTTTAATTTTTGCGAAATTTTTATTTATATATTCAACTTTTTTTACTTTTTTAATTTTTTTTACTTTTTCCTTTGTCATATTGAGCATGTTTTTTGAAATATCAACTAATGTAATTTTATCAAACTGATTTCTTTTTAAAATTTCTGATGAGATCTCACCACTACCAGTTGCTATATCTAAAATGCTACCCTTTTTTTTATACAAGAAGCTTAAAACAGTTTTTTTTCTAGTTCGAAAAATATAATTTTTAGAACTTTTCTTTACAATAAAGTTTTTAGTATATTCTGATGAGATATTATCAAAATATTTTTCTATTGATTTTGTTTGCATTTTATTTCTAGTATATGAAAATAATTAAATATTTAATAAAAATAATTTTATTATAAAAAATGAACTTAACAAGATTTTAGCATTAAAATACATCGCATAAGCTATAATATACCGATATCTTAAGATATAATTTAATTAATGAAATTTAAAAGCTTCTTTAATCTATTCAATAATTTAATTTTACATAGTTCGTATAAATATTTTTTTTTAATATTTTTTTTTTCTTTAAAGTAATTTTCTGAATGTTTATACATTAAATATTGCCATTCAGAGAATGACCTTTCTGTTTGAAATTTTGTTAAATTTTCAGAATGAACCCTGTATTTAACTAACTTATTTTTAACAAATCCAACAGTATTATTTTTTGAAATTTTAAGTAATAAATCAAGATCTTCAGAATTTTTTAATATTGGATTAAAAATATTTTTTGTTTTAAAAATGCTTTTATTAAATATGATAGTTGAAAAACATATATAATTTTTTTTTATCAATTCTTCGAAAATTTTTTTAGTATAAAATTTAGTATAAGATTTTTTTTTTAATTTTAAACCATTACTGTCAATGTATATAAAATCTGAATAAACTAATCCTATATTTTTTTTATTTTGAATATAATTTACTTGTTCAAGTAATTTGTCCGGTAACCATTCATCATCACTATCTAAAAAAGATATCCAATTATAATTACTTTCCTTTAATGCTAGCTCTCTCACTTTTCCCAAATTGTAATTTTGATCTGTTTTGAAATATCTTAATCTATGATCTTTGAAAGATTTATAAATTTCCTCTGTTTTATCAGTTGAATTATTATCATAAATTATTAATTCAAAATTCTTATATGATTGATTTAGAACACTTTTAATTGATTGTTTAAGATATTTCTCTGAATTAAAACAATTTATTATTACAGTTACTTGCATCTATACATAGAATTTTTTTAAACATTGAATTACTTTTAATTGTTTTTTTTCAGATAAGTCACCATGTATCGGTAATGTTATAATTTTTTTTGAGACTGATTCAGTAATTTTAAGTTTTTTCGATTTGAATTTTTTAAGTAGATGATTTGGAAAATAATGTCTTCCTACCTCAATGTTGTTTTTTTTCATAAATAAAAAAAGTTTATTTGTAGAATTTTTCATATTTAAAATAGGATAAATGTGAGGATTAATCTGATTATAGTTTCTTTTAAAAACTTTTATGTTTTTATTATTACTTAATTTTTGATCATAAATCTTTGCAATTTTTTGTCTCTTTTTTTTTAAAAAATTTTTTTTATTAAATTGAGCAGATCCTATGGCCGCCATTAAATTACTCATGTGACATCTCCAACCTTGTGTAGTTACTTGCGGTGACCATTTATTTTGATTTTTTTTAATTTTGATTCCTAAAACTCTTTTTTCTTTAAGTTTTTTTATTATTATTTTATCATTAGTTACAACACACCCTCCTTCTCCAGAAGTAATATTTTTTATTCCATCAAAGCTAAAACAAGAAATATCACCAAAACTCCCTACAAGTTTATCATTGATATAAGAACCAAACGCATGAGCTGAGTCCTCTATTACTCTTAATTTAAATTTTTTTGCGATTTTATAAATTTCAAATATTCCAGATGGATTGCCCCCAAACCAAACTGGCATAATTGCTTTTGTATTCGGTGTAATTTTTTTTTTAATTTCATTAACTGAAATATTTAATGTTTCAAAATCAACATCGCACGATACTGGTTTTGCTCCAGATGCTGAAATTGCTTGGTAAGTTGCCACATATGTCAAACTTGGAACTAATACCTCGTCTTTTTTACCTATTCCACAAGCTTCTAGAGAGAGATGTAATGCTGAAAATCCATTGACCACACATACAACTTCTCTTTTAAAATATTTTGATAGTTTTTTTTCAAATGAAATAACTTCGTTTCCCATTCCCAAGAACTCTTTTTTAAGAATTCTATTTACGTTTTTTATCTCCTCATTTCCAATACTTGATTTAGATAATCTTATTAAAGCCATGGATATTTCTTTTTTAATTTAATAATTTCTTCTATTGACTTTTTATCACGTAAAGTATCGACACAATGCCAAAAACCATAGTGTTTATATGCGCACAATTGTTTCTTTTTTGCTAGGTTTTCTAATGGTTCTTGTTCAAGTATAGTTTTATCATTTTTGATATATTCAAAAATTTTTCTATTCATTACAAAAAATCCTCCATTAATCCAACTTTCATGTGTCTGAGGTTTTTCTTTAAAATTTTTAACTAAATTCTTCTTATCAAATATTATTTCACCAAATCTTGCGGGTGGTCTAACAGCTGTTACTGTGCATATTCTCTCATTTTTTTTATGAAATTTTATTAATTGATTTATATTAATATTAGATAACCCATCACCATAAGTTAAAAAAAAAGTATCACCAACATAATTTTGGATTTTTTTAAGTCTTCCACCGGTCATTACATCTTTTCCTGTATCAATACACTTAACTTTCAGATTAAGATTCTTGAAATATTTTTCAATAATTTTTCCTTTATACCCAGTTGCAATAATAAATTCATCAAAACCATATTTTTTGTAAATATTTATAATATGTCTAATGATTGGTTGTTTATTAATTTTTATCATGGGTTTGGGAATCAATTTTGTGTACTCACTTATTCTTGATCCATAACCTCCAGCTAAAATTACTACTTTCATATTAATTCCACTTATAGTTAATCCGATTTAATGGTAGATTTATACACTCTTTTTTTGAATGCTTTATGTTCGAAAAATTTAATATCTCATTTTTTTTATCTAATCCTTGAAATGCAAAAAAAATATTTTTTGAAATTGTTAATAAAAACTTATCATTCTCTGAAATAATTATTTTTTTAAAACTTTTCATATCTTTAGATAGTATAAATTTTACTTTACCCATTATTACCTTAATATTCATGGTCATTTTTGTGTGTTTTTTCCATCCTTTAATTTTATTTTTTTTTATTTGTGAAAAATATAATTCACCAAAACCTTTATAATATTTGGACGATTTGTTGATAACTTTTGTAATATTTCCATGGGGTGATTTTTTAATTTGAAGTTTATTTTTTTTTATCATTTTTTTTAGATATAAAATATTTAATTTGTAAATCCATAAGATTGTGAATTTTTTTTGGTTTTTTTAAGAAAGTTTCGTACCAATCAACAGTTAAATCTACGGTATCATTAAAATTTAAAGTTGGTATCCAGTGAAGTTTATCTTTGGCTTTATTGCAATTTAAAGCAAGTAATTTAGACTCTTTAAAATTATTTTTAGAAATTTTAGTTTTTATTTTCCATTTTTTTTTAATTCTATTTAATATTTCTTTTACTTGTTTAGAGTTTTTAAAGCTAGGTCCAAAATTAAATGATTGCTGATTTATTTTTTTGTAATCAATTTTTTTTGCAACTAACAAATAAGCAAATAAAGGTTCTAAAACATGTTGCCATGGTCTTGTAGATTTCAAACTTCTTATTGATGTTATTTTGTTCTTATAGTACGATTTAACAATGTCTGGAATTAATCGTTTTTCAGAAAAATCACCCCCTCCAATGACGTTGCCTGCTCTGCAACTTACAATTAAATTATCATTTTGATAAAAACTTTTAATATATGAGTTAATTGCTATTTCTGCACAGCTTTTTGATGCACTATAAGGGTCATCTCCCATTAAAGTATCATTTTCTTTATACCCTCTATTCAATTCAAAATTTTTATAACATTTATCACTTGTTATTATAATGTTTTTACTTTTTTTATATTTTTTTAAAACTTCAAGTAAATTTAATGTTCCAACTAAATTAGATTGCCAGGTCCTTAAAGAATTTTTATAAGATTTGTACACAAGAGATTGAGCAGCTAAATGAAAAATATAATCCGGTTTGATGTGGATTATAGTTTTTTCTAACTTTTTGTAATTTGATACATCAAAAAAATATTGTTTTTTTACTAATTTTTTTATTCCAACTTTTTCATACATTGTGAAATTTGAATTTTCACTTAGAGAAATTCCAAAAATATTTTTTGTTACACTTGAAATAATGTATGTTAACCAAGAACCCTTAAATCCAGTATTACCTGTTATAAGTATTTTTTTATCTTTTAAAAAAGAAAGTTCTTTTTGTAAATTATTCATAAATATTTGATAAAATTTTTTTTATTTCAATTTTAGGTATAGTATTAGGAATATTAAGGATTTTCTTATTAAATATCTCAGAATTTTTACAGCTTTTATTTTTATACCCATAATATAGTGGATTTTTTGAAGTATTTATTACTATTTGTTTAAACCATATTTGGTTTTTATCAATTTTTTTTGATAAAAAATTTAAATCACACGAACCATTATCTGACCATACAAATCTAAATGGATATATTTTTCTACTTTTTAAATTGATATAATGATCAATTCCTTTAATTTTATTATCTTTAAAGTACTTAATGAAAACATTCAATTTCATATTATTTATTTTAGTTTTTTTTTTATAATTATTAATAGCTTCTCTCAAACAATTAAAAGAAAAATTAGGCATTAATGATGGATATGGATAAGTCTGATTTCTAAAATTTGACAGATAGATATCTTCATCTAAATATGGGGAGTAAGTTAATTTATAATAAATATTTAATATTTTATTTAAAAAAAAGTAAATTTTTGATTTTTCATAACTACAAAACCTATTTTCAAAATTATGTCTAAATATCATTTTTTTTATTTTTTTTTGAGGAATTGCTTTTATATTCTCATAACTCAAACTTATTTTTTTTTTCAATTTATTATTTGTAAGATATAAAGCTCCACCAACAAAGCAATTAAGTGGCTTTGTGTGATCAAACGAAAATATTGCTCCATCCCCAAAGGTGCCAACATTTTTATTTTTCAATTTTGAGCAAACTGATATTGCACAATCTTCCAAAACATAAATTTTTTTTGAATTTGCAAGCTTTACAATCTTATCTATCTCGCAGGGAATTCCAAAAGAGTGTTGAGCGATGATTAATTTTGTTTTTTTTGAAATTTTTTTCTTTAAATCTTTATAGCATGTTCCTAGTGTATTTTTATCGATATCAATATATATAATTTTTAAGTTAAATCTCTTAATTGAATTTATTACTACAGAACATGTAAATGCAGTTACCGCTACTTCATCACCTTTTCTTAAATCTAAGGATTTTATAAATTCAAAAATTCCCATCCTAGCAGCGCCGTAGAAAAAAACCTCTCCTTTTGAGGTGTCAAGGACTTCTTTCTTAAAAAAATTATTGATTTTTTTTTTAAAATTTAAGTCAATTTCTGTTTGGGAGTTTTTAAATTTTGTTTCGTTGATATTAATAAAGGGATATTTATTATTTAGATCTATCATTAATTATTTCTTTATTAATAAATATTTTTATTTGATTTAAAAATTTTTTTTTACAATTAAATGTGACAAATTTATGAGGGCTAGTCATAAATTGTTCAATTAGAACATTGCTAATAACTTTATTAATATTATCGATAGGGTTATCAAGAAATCTTTTTTTTATACTAGATTTATATAACTTTTTATATAATTCTTTGAATTTGACCTTCGACTGAGTATCAAAATTATTTTCACCCGGCAAAATTAGACCTGCGATTAAAAGATAAATTAAATCATATCCATAAAAAATTTTTTTTGATTTTTGAAAATGTTCCCAGTCAAAAATTGATATTTTTTTTTTATTAAAGATTAAATTATCTAAGGTAAGATCGCCGTGACACTGTTGAAATTCAGATTTTGGCCAATTAAAAAAATAATAGTCAATAAACTTTTCAAAATAATGAAAATTTTTTTCAAAAGAATAATTGTAATTTGTTTTTTTTCCTTTAATCAAATTTACTTTTAATCTATGACAATTTTTATTTTTATCTAATTCATAATTAATTTTATTTTTTTTATTAAAAGAATTAAAAAATGAGATTCCATTAATTTCATTTTCAATTAATTTTTTTCCATATTTTGAGCAGGTAATCTTATAAAATTTTCTCTCCGATTTTTCATAAAATGTTGAAATTTCGTTATTATGACTATTTTCTCTAATTAAATACATATTTTTTTTTATTATTTGAAACATAAATTAATTTTGGTCTAAAAATAGTTAAAGAAATTTTAAAAAAATCTCTAAAAAATTTTTTCTTTTGAAAGACATTTATTTTATTTTGATTATCATAATAAAAACAACTTATATTTTTTTTAAAAATAATTCTTAATGTTGAGTGAAATAAATCAAAAAAATTTTTAACTTCAAATAATTCAAAAAAATTATTTTTACTTATTATAATTTTTTTTTGAAAATTTTTTTCATCTATAATTTTATAATTTATACCTTTACTATTAAATACTTCTATGCAGGAATTATAATGATCCTGCAAAACTAAATCATTTAATTCATAAAATTTATAATACTCTGTAATTACATTTATTAATCTTCTGATTTTTGTATCATCATTAAAATAAGAAAAATATTCAAATTCTATAAACTTACCACCATTTATAATATGTCCTAATAGTGATAAAATTCTGTTTCTACCTGAGTAAATTCTTTTATTAATTATTACTATAGGATTATTATTTATAATTTTTTCTATCATATTTTTATTTTTGATTTTTTTTAAATTTTTTTTTAATAAGAAGCTAAAATTACTAGTTTTATTTTGTTTTTCATATGAAATATTTTTTTTTAAAAAACCATGATGTATGTTTTTATATAAAAAATAGTTTGATGAAGACCAATATTTAATGTTAAAGCTTATTGGTATTATTGAATTAAAACTTTCATAGAATAATTTCTTATTAAATTTTATTTTATTGTCGACTTTATCCTTATTCTTTTTTTTTTTAAAAAATTCAAAAATTTCTTTTATTTTTAAATTTTTATAATCATTAGTAATGATCTTTAAATTTTTTGATCTTACTAATCTGTCAATTTCATTTGGATATAAATTCAAATTTAAAAAGTCGGAATAAAATAATTTATTTTTAGACGTGTTAAAAGTCTTATTTATAAAATTTCTTATATAGTTTAAAAATGAATTATTATGATAGATATATTTTATTTTATAAAAAAAAATTAAATATCTTAATATTTTTTTATTGTATGTTCCTTTGCTATTTTTACTAAAATTTATTTTAAAAACTCTATTATCAAAATAAACAATTAAATTTTTTTTATTAATTTCTAGTATTTCAAAATATTTATTTAATTTTTTTATTAATCTAATTAGTTCAATTTTATTAGGAGTAAAATACTCCTCATAAAGATATATGTAGTGTTTGTTTGTCTTTATCTCTGAAATTTTAATTTTGTTATTATCTAAAATAAAGACAAATTTTTTTTTAACTTGATTCTCTTTTTCATCAATAAGAAATAACCATCTTTTAAATAAAATATTAATTTGTTTATTTAATTGTTCTTTTTTAAGATAATTCACTAATTTTTTTTTTCATATTTTTTGAGCAATGCATGCAATCGTATATTTTGAGGATGGCTCAATTAATTTTTCTAATTTTACTATTTTTAAATTTAGTGTTTTTACCATTAACTCTAAGGATTTTTTTGAAAAAACATGATGATGTTCAATAAAGAATTCTTCTCTATTATATCCCATCTTATCAAACTTAGCATCAACATCTGGGACTTCTATATATATGTATCCATTCTTTTTTAATTTTTTAATGTATCTTTTTAAGAAATTAGAGGGATTAGGCACATGTTCAATTACTTTATTTAGTGTAATCAGATCAAATAAAATTTTTTTATTTATATTGTTTGGATTTTTAAAAGAATTCTTAAAATTTAAATAATTTTTCAAAAAATCAATATTGATTGAATCTGTCTCTATTAAGTAAATATCTTTAAATATTTTACTTTTTAATTTATATGGAAATATACCTAATCCCGCTCCAACATCTAATATTTTCAATAATTTTTTTTTTTTTGAAAAAAAATTTTTCAACCTTTTGCATCTAAAATAATTGTCAGATTGTGATTTTTTTAATGAATTTATTTTATTAAATCTTTCTATCAATCCCTCATATCCTCCGTAAGTATTTTTAATATAATTTCCTTTATATAATTTTGATAAATCATAATTATGACGACCAATGTGATGTCCGCATATTATACACTCAAAATATTTTCTATTATAATTATTAAATATAGGAAATTTAGTTTCACCCTTTGGTCTAGAGTTGTATTTTTTTACTTCTACAAACTTATGCTTACAAGAATTATTTATAATAAATATATTTTTTTTTTTTAACTTAACCATTTAACTATTTTGCAATCTTCACTTTTTAAATATTTTTTAAAGTCTTGTTTTTTATTTTTATCTACTAACAATATAAATATGTTTTTTGAAATTTTATTTATAACTATACAGGTTTTAAAATTAAATTTTAACAATCTACTATTAATTGAAGGTGTAGCATAATATCCCCAACTTTTTCTAACTACATCATATTGCATCTTTTTATTTTTAAATGTTACCATTTCATTTTTTTTCAAATATATATGAGCTTTATCAATTAATTGTATATTTCCTTTGCCCACTTTAAATTTTCTATTTTTTTTTATAATTTTCATTTATTCCAGTTCCAATTTTCAATTAAAAAATTTTCTATAAAAAATTTATTTTTTCTTTTTTTCCAAATTTTCTTATTTCTAAATTTTTCTGCTATCTTAAAAAATTCTAATTTAGAGATTCCAACATATTTACAAAATTTTTTGATATCATGCATGGGTGGTTTTAATCCATCCTTTTTAATAATTTCTATAGCTTCAGATCTAGAAATTCTATTATTTCTTATCTCTAGAGATAAATTATCAAACAATCTCGTAAAACCAAATTTATACCATTTAAACCAATGATGAATTGAAATTGAATAATCATCAATATCGGCAAAGTTATAAAGACCAGTTCTTGCTTTTCTTTCCTCTTTAAAACCATTTTTTTTTGCAATTTGAAATGTTTTTTTTGGATCCCATTTAAAGTAATAACCTAGAAAAATAGATCTTGGATTAAATAAATTTTTTTGTGGAAATGATTTGTAACTAAGATAACTTGACATTTTTTTTCTGGTCAATTCTGCTGATATCCAGTCTTCAGCTGATGTATTATTAGTTACTCCATATTTTTTATACCATTCCTTATTTAAATATTTTTGATTGTCTTTTTTTTTAATATTTCCATACTCTAATGCAGAATTTTCTCCCCAAATGATATAAGGAATGTTAAATTTTGATGCTACTAAGACTGGTATATTAAAAATACCCAAATGCATTGCAATTGAGACTGATCCTAATTTTTTCAAACTTTTTAAAATGAGTTTTTTTTCAATTTCAGGATTTACTGTCCAATCAATATGATCCACTCCTAATGAAATCAAATTTTGTAAATTAGATTCTCCAATAGAAGTTCTCTGTGGTGATTTCCACGTTACTGTTAATGGATTTAATCCATATTCTAAGCATTTAATTACTTGCCATGTACTATCTTTTCCACCTGATACTGGTACTAAACAATCATATCTTAATTTTTTTTTCTTTATTTTTTTCACCAAATTTTCAAATTCATTTTTTCTTTTTTCCCAATTTATATCTTTTTTAATCGTATGATTATTACATGCTGAACAATTTCCATTTTTTTCAATTATCAAGTTTGGTCTTGAATTCGGTAAGAGGCAGTTTTTACACCAAATTAGTTTCATTAGTTAAATCTATCCATAAATGTTTTTAAACTTAGGAATGCAAATAAAAATTTACTATAACCATTTTGTTTCAGTAATTTATGATCATTGATTAAATTTTTAATTTTTGATTTATTTACAAAATTGTAAATCTCCGAGTCTTGATCAATAAAGTTTTTTATTTGTTTATCTTTAAAATTAAATAAGCTTAAAATTGATGCATTAAATCCAGATTTCATTTTCTGATTTAATACATCTTCATTTAATATGCCTACTAGGCTTTTTCTAAGTATATATTTGTTTTGACATCCATTCAATAAATGTGAGCCTTTAACATTAAATAGATATTCAATTAAATTAGTATCTAAAAATGGAGATCTATTTTCAATTGAAAATTGCATAGAATTCAAGTCCTCACTATGCATGAAAATCGGTACGTTTTCATGAAATAGTTCATTTGCTCTCCTATTTTTAAACAAAGAATTAAAATATTTTTTTTCTCTAAAATCATATTTAATTTTTTTAATACAAAATTTTTTATTATTATCGAAATTATCATATACATATCCTCTAAAATTTGGATTTTTAAAAAATAAATTGTATTTTGTAAAAAATTTGTTTCTTAAATTGGGTTTAATATTTTTAAGCCAAACTTCCATGTATTCTTTTAATCTTTTAGGGTCTGATTTATTCAATTCACTAAAAACCATCAAATAATGATCATAATATCCACCATAAATTTCATCTGCACCAGATCCTGATAAGACAACCTTAAATCCTCTTTTTTTTACAAAAGAGGATAAATAATATTGTATCAAATTAGTAATGGTGAAAATTGGATAATAATTATATTCAGTTGATTTTTGTAAAATATCAAAAAAATTGATATCTTTTTTTAATTTTATAAGATTAGTTCTTACACCACAATCTTTTGCTGTTTTATTAATAAGATGAGACTCATTATATCTTTTATCAGTATCTACTATCGAAAAAGTTTCTAGTCTTTTTCCTAAAATTTTTGTCGCTATGCTGCAAATTGCACCTGAGTCTATCCCTCCACTTAAATTAAGTGCAAGTGGAACATCAGATATCAATCTAAGATCAACAGCATTAATAAGTAGCTCTTTTGTATTATGTATATGATCTTTTAGACTTAATTTTTCAATATTTTTGTTATTATTTAATTTCCAAAATTTTTTTTTTTGTATCTTTAAATTTTTTTCAATATTAATAATCGATCCTTTTTCAATATGACTAATATTTCTAAAAAAAGTTTCATTATTTTTGAATAATGATTTATATCCAAACTGAAGAAAAGTATTAACTTTTTTATTATTAAACCTTTGTTTAGTTTGTAAAATCTTATCGATAAAACTAATTTGTGAAGATAATATAATTTCTTCATTTTTATGATAAATAAATAAAGGTTTTTCACCAAATCTATCTCTTGATGCAACAATTTTTTTTTGTTTCATATCATAAATTATAATTGACCACATTCCTTCAAATAAATTAAAGCAATTATCCTTGTACAGATCGTAATAATAGAGGATTACCTCAGTGTCCGATGATGTTTGAAATTTATTATTAATCTTTTTTTTTAACTCTTTAAAATTATAAATCTCTCCATTAAAAATTAATACATAATCCTTAAAATAATAAGGTTGATTAGATCTTTTGTTTAAATCTTGAATTGATAATCTTGAGTGAAATAGATGTAGTTTTTTTTTACCAAAATAAGTTTTTTTATATGATTGGTTGTCCGGACCTCTACATTTCATTAAGTTTTTTATACTAACAACCGTATTAGGATTAATCTCTTTATTAGATATATAAGCTAATATTCCACACATAATAATTAATTAAATTAGAAAAAATTTATATAATTTTAATGAAGATATCTTATTTTTTATTTTAAAGAAAAATATATTCATTTTTAACTTTTTTTTAAAACTCATTTCATAAAATCTTTTGATAATAAATTATCGAATCTATTCACATCTTTAGTAAGTTTTTTTCCTAAAACTTTTTTGATCTCGGAAGCATAAGTTCCAGGTTCTGAGGATCGTAGCATTAATAAGTCTTTTCTTTTTATTTTAGAGCCTGTTTTTAAATTTTTTTTGAATATTATTTTTCTTCTCATTAATGAATAATTATTTAATTCTTCCATATTGATTTTTTTATCTAAATTTCCAAGAATAACTGATAATTTACTTATTTTCTTTACAAAATCTTTGAATGATTTTGGGTTTAAAGAAATTTTATGATCCCTGAAGCTTGAAAAATTATTAGATAAAGTAAAATGTTTTTCAATTATCTCAGCACCAAGAATATAAGAAAATATTGAGATATCGTAACCTGTAGTATGATCAGAGTATCCTATCGTTACATCTTTTAATCTCTTTTTTAAATAAGGAATAGAATTTAAATTAATCTTATCTTTTTTAGCAGGATAAGCGGAAACACAATGCATAACACAAAGATTTTCTTTTTTTTTATAAAATTTAAATTTTTTAAAAAATCTTACTACTTTAACTATTTCTCTATAATTCATTAATCCTGTTGAGATAATTGCTGGTTTTCGAAAAGATCTAATTTTTTTTAATAAATCAAAATAATTATTATCTCCAGATGAAATCTTAAAAAAACTTTGTAAATTATTTAAGAAACTTGCACTTTCCACATCCAAAGGTGTTGCAAAAAAAATAATATCTAACTTATCACATCTTTTTTTTAATTTAATTACATCTGTACGCTTAAGAGCAAATTTTTTTAATTGAGCTATTCTTTTTTTATCCTTAGGTGATGTAAATTTATATGGATTGAAAATTTGGAATTTAACAGCATCAGCTCCTGCTTTTTTTGCTGAGTCAATTAATTTGAATGCGTTTTTGAGAGAACCTTCGTGGTTATTGCCAATCTCAGCAACTATGAATGGTTTTGATTTTCTTTTGAAGTTTTTCATGAAATGTAGTGGTATAGATAAAGTATACCTTTTGGAACAAATTTCAATGATTCATAAAGTTTAACTGCTGCGATGTTATTCGTTTGAGTGCTAACAACTAATTTTTTTTTATTGAATTTTTTCATGTTGCCTAAAACATATCTTATCATATCTTTTGCTAGTCCTTTGTTTGAAAATTTTTTATCTATACAAATTAAATCTATTCGAGCTAAATTATTATTAAAAATTAAAAGACAAAAACCAGATATTTTTTTCTTATAAAATTGAATATAAATCTTATCACCTCTCAAGCCGTGAAAATAATTTTCAACTGTTTTTTTTTTGATTAGATTTGATTTTGATGGTGGTAATCTTGTGTCAATATTAAATCTACTGAATTTAAAATTTTTATAAGCTATGTTTAAAACTTTTTTCTTTGCACTATTGTCTACCTTAAATTTATAATTTATATCTTTTTTCTTTTTATATCTATTTTCTAATTTTATATTTTTTTGGAATGTTATATTTGTACCAATAAATTTTAATTTTTTTTCAAATAAGTAATTTTGTTTAATCTTTTTTAATGTTTTTAAAAAAAAGAAAGAATTTTTATAATCTTTGAAAAACTGAATATATTTTTCATTCTTAACAATATAGCAGTTTTTTTTATATATATTTTTGAGCCAAGTATCCTCAACTATATTTTTTGTTAATAAAATTTTATTATTATCTTTTTTAACCATTAAAAGGCTATTCTTAAATTTAATTACTTAAAAATTCCTTATACCAATTTATATAATCTGGGTACGCTTCTTCGATAGAAAAACTTGGGCTATAGTTTAATAGTTTTTTTGCCTTAGCAATACTCAATGTTCCTCTTTTAGGCATTAATTTGTCTCTTTTTTCATAGGCTATTTTTGCGTTTGGAAAATGTTCTAGTAATATATTTTTTAAATTGTTAATTGTTCTTGACCCACCATAAGTGATATTAAATGTTTCGTTTGTAGCTTCTTTTTTTTGAATTGACAATTCAACTCCATTACACAAATCTTTTATATAAGTAAAATCTAATTTATCTTCACCATCTCCTCCGATCTTTATTTCATGACCATTAATTGCATTTTCAATAAAAATTTGTCCCACTCTTCTACTAACGCATCTTTCGCCATAAAGAGCAGATGGTCTAATAATTGTGTAAGGCAAATCAAAAACTTGATTGTATGCTCTAATTATTCTTTCCCCACAATATTTTAGGGCTCCATAAATACCAATCGGCTCACAGTGATCGCTCTCTTCAACTTCATTTTTTGTAAAATTTCCATAAACCATGCTGGAAGAAAAATATATTAATCTTTCAATTTTTCCTCTTGATGCATCAAGAACATTTTCAAGTGTTCTAAAGCTATGATCAAATGTATTAAAAGGATCTTTATTTGACCTATTAGCATGAGATACAGCAGCTAAATGAACTATTATGTCTGGATTTAGATCGTCTATAAGTCTCGATACAATATGATAATCTCTAGCGTCTGCTATCTTAAGTTCTATTTCATATTTATCTAAAAGATCAAGTCTAGAGTCTATTATTTTTTTATTTAATGCCTTAAATTTAAGTCCATCATCATTTCCAATTATAGATATTAAATTATTAACCATTAAATTATCAACACAAGTTACCTCATGGCCAATATTTCTTAATTGTACTGCAAGATTATGGCCTATAAAGCCAGCTCCACCAATTATACAAATTTTTTTCATTAAATGCTTATAGTACTTTATTGATAGAATTTACAATCAAATTTAAATCTTTTTTCTTTAAATGAGTTCCCAATGGTAATGCTATTGATCTGTAACTAAATTTTTCAGCATTTCTAAATTTAGAAGAGCTATATCCATATTTTTTTTTATAAAAAGTCATTTCTGGTATTGGCTTAGGGTAATAAATACTTGTGCCAACACCTTCGCTATTAAGCTTATTAATAATATCTAAACGATCAATAGCTTTATCTTTTAAAACTATACATAAACAATAATATGAGCCATAAAATGGTTTATTATCAAATTTAACTATTTCAAATGAATTTTTGATTTGAATTTTAGATAACAAATAATCATAATTTTTTTTTCTTATTGATAAAAATTTTGGAAATCTTTTTATCTGCTCTATACCTATGGCTGCACTAATTTCATTCATTCTATAATTTAATCCTAATAAATTGGCATCATATTCGCCTGGAACTCTTCTTTTCAAATAACTTTTATCTACACCAAAAGCTTTAATCATATTTATTTTATCGATTATTTTTTTATCGTTAGATATAACAATTCCACCCTCACCTGTTGTAATATGTTTTATTGGATAAAAAGAAAATACTCCAACATTTCCAAAATTTCCTACATGCTTTTTATTTATTTTTGCACCTAAAGCGGTTGCACAATCTTCCAATACTAATAGATCATATTTTTTTGCAATTTTATTTATTGTAACCATATCAGAAGGGTTACCTAAATGATGAACTAATGAAATAGCTTTTGTCCTTTTTGTTATCTTATTTTCTATTTTAGTAATATCAATTGTTCCGTTTGTGGAATTGCAATCAACAAAAACTGGTTTCGCACCAGTCAAACTTATAGAGTGAGCTGTCGATATATGACTTTGAGATGTTACAATGACCTCATCACCACTTTTAATATTGTTAGCAATATAAAAAAGATGCATTCCAGCAGTACAAGATGATACAGTAGTCGCAAATTTACTCCCAGTAAATTTGGCAAACATTTTTTCAAATTCATGTGATAATGGACCGTGGGCTAAAATAGGATTTTTTAAAACTTTGACAACAGCTTTGATTTCTTGATTAGTAATATCAGGTCTTCCGAATGGAACTTTTATCATAACTTAATAATCTTATTTTTTTTTTGGCTATCTACTAACATTAAACAAATTTTCATCAAGTAAAATAGGTCATTTTCAGTAATAATAAGTTTATTAGTTTTTCTTGTGATAACATTTAAAAAGTTATTAAGCATTTTGCCTTTTGTCTTATTATCATGTTTATACTTAATCTCTATTTTGGGCTTATTTTCTTTCTCTTTAAAATATTGTTTACTAATATTTCTATTATAAAAATAAGATGTATTTTTTGAGTATATATTAAATATATGATGGTGATCAGTTGAACTGGAAAAATTTGATGAAATTTTAGCAATACTATCATCCTCAAACTTGATAAGTGAAATTGCAAAATCTTCTGGAATTGATTTAAATTTTTTTGTGATTATTTTGTTACTCAAAGTGTAAACTTCTTTTACTTTTTTTCCCTTAATTTTAAGTATTATATCTAATAAGTGAATGCCACCACCCAATATTACTGAGTAATTATTTATTTTTCCTCTCCATCCATAAATTAATTTATCGAGTCTTCCGTAATTATAATCGCCCTCAATGAAATAAATTTTTTCTAACTTTTTTTTATTTTTTAATAATCTTTCAAAAAAAGGGTGAGTTCTTAAAACAAGATTTGAGGAAATAAATAAATTTGGTTTATTTTTTTTAATTTTGATAATGGTCTTTAATTCTTTTAGAGACAAGCAAATGGGTTTTTCTACAAATATATGTTTATTATTTTTTAATGCTTTTGTTACTTGGTAAAAATGATCATCATCATTAGTTGCTATTATTACAGCATCTACCTCTTTATCATTAATAACTTTATCAAAATTTCTTGTAGTATTTTGAATATTAAATTTTTTTTTATAAAAATTGAGTTTTTTTTTATCAACATCACAAATATACTTAACTTTACAATTTTTATATTTTAAACTATTGTTTAAGTGATAAGCTCCTACGCCTAACCCGATAACACCAATAACTAATTTTTTCTTATAATTCTTTAACATAACTGCGCCAGTTAGCAAAAATACCTTTCTTTTTTATCAACCTTGAGATGTTTAAATAATCATCATATTCATCTACAGATAAATTCCATTCATTAAATTTTTTTTTCGACTCGTGACTGTAAATTTTATATTTCTTTTTTTCATAAAAAAATTTAGTTACATGTTCTTTTTGATCTTTAGTAAGTAATTTACTTGATATATTAAAAATTTCGGATTTTAAAATTTCTATTGATTGACCTTTGGGAAATGTTCTATTCTTCACATTACTAATGACATCATATGATGAAGAGTTTTTTGATATAGTAATCATCTTATCTACCAACTTCCAATCAATAAGTGGGCTGTCTGCAGAAATTCTTATTATATTCTCTGGCTTATATTTATTTATTGCAATTTGAAATCTTAAAAAAACATTGCGTAATGGTCCAGAAAAATAATCAATTTTATTTTTTTTACACAAACTTATTATTTTTTTATCTTGGTTTGAGTTTGATGTGAGCACAATAATTTTGCTAATTTTTTTACTTTTTTTTAACCTTTTCAATAAAATTTCTAAAAGTGACATCTTGCC
>CESM01233632.1_pt1 | contig 18452 bp, 25 predicted proteins | sample 361421 | NCBI WGS metagenome assembly CESM01 (sample SAMEA2622219, study PRJEB7988) | marine metagenome | isolation source: saline water (ENVO:00002010), including | reverse complement strand
TATATATATATATATATTAATTAAATGTAGCTAATTTTATAGTTTATATTAAACGTTGGTCTAGATATTCCATCATGTTATGTTCTGCTCTTTCACTTAAATAGTTACCATCTTTTCTAATAATTAATCCATGTAAATATTATTATGATTATGACAATATTTTTTATCTTTGCTGATTAGCAACATCCACATTCTTCATAATCTACAAATGTCCATTGCATTCCCAACGGAATATCTTTTTTTATCCTCCTGCAATCTAACATAGGATATTTTTTATATAGAGCTATGATTGCTTGTTCTTTCATTTTAGCTTCTATCATAATGTCTATATTGCAACCAAATTTATAAGGTATTTCAAAAAGATAGTCTGGAATTGTTTCTATATAGTCACTATGGTGACCTGTTCGACCTTTTCCTTGCTCGCTAACATGAAATTTAGGCTTTATCTCTCTTCGCCACCATGTCTCAAGAACTGGATGCATATAGATATCCGGGTCTTCAAATTGTTCGTCTGGATGCAGTAGTTTATAGCATTCAAAGTGGTGTGTATCAAATACTACAGGAATATTAATCCTATCTGAAACTTCTAGACAATCAACTACCGAGAAATTCTTTTCACAATTTTCTAAAACTAAACGTTCCTGTACATTTTTTGGTAGATAGTAAAATTGCTCACACCATCTATCTTTTGTTGCCTCTTTATCTCCATATACTCCTCCACCATGAATTACTATAACAGAATCTTTACCAAGTCCCATCTCATCTAAAATATTTGCATGACATTCTAAGTCTAAACTTGTTTTAGCAAACACATCTGGATTTGGAGTACCAATTACATTATATTGTCCCGGATGAAATGTTAGTCGTTGATTGTATTTACGAGAACGATTACCTATTTCTAGTAAAAGTTCTTTTGCAAAATCAATTTTGTAATTAGGAGCATCTGGATTTGAGAGATGTGGGAACATTTCACTGCTTAAACGATATACTTTAATACCATGTCTCTCGTTCCAATCCATTATTTTTAATACATCTTTTAGATTTTCAATAATCTTATTCCGTAAATGTTCAAATCCTTTTTCTTCAAAAGTTTTCAAAATTATGCTTCTAGATGCAAATACAGGAGGTTTTTGTGCTCGAAGAACAGTATTTAGACAACAAAGTCCTAACTGAATTGGTTTGTTGTTGCTCATGTTGTTTATATTTATATTATATTGTTATTGAATAATATTAAACATAATATATTATTCAATTTATTTTTTATAGTTTATATTAAACGTGAATCTAGATATTCCATTAATCTATGTTCATTCCATTCGCTTAAATAGTTACCATCTTTTCTTATAAACATACCATGCAAATATTCATGCAAAATAGTATAGTATAGAAGTTTAGGAGTAAATACTTTATATGTATTTAACCAAATTGATACACCGTCTGTTTCTGCCCAATGATCTCCTATCGGGTCATATAAAAAATTGATTTTATCTTTAAAATCTCGAGAATAATCAATAGTAAAATTATCAGTTCTGCATATAAATTTAGCTAATCTATATATCTTTGATTTTTCTCCTAGTTTTTTTTCTCGACAAAGATAGTTGTTAACTTTTTTAATACTCGCCTTCACAACATTTCTAGTAAGACGCATAAATATATAATATTCTTATTTTTAAATATATAATTAAGAAATTTTTTGGATCTTATTACTAAGACATTTCATCTCTTCTATTTTTTTATCTTTTAACCCTATCTCTCTATAATCATATTTACAATCATGATTTTCACTCAATTTATGCTGTTTACAATACATATTTCCACATTTGCATGGGTAGTCTGTTATCTTAATCCGTCGTTTACAATCACCGTATTGACAAAGAGATTTATCCTTTTTTTTTGTAGCTTCAATGCAAAAAGATACATCTATAATCTGTTTTTCATTCATCTATTATATTATTACATTATAATACATTTAATTATATTTAATCAATTTTTTATAAAATTGAAATCAATACTATTATATAATTTCATTTATAATATGTTAAATATTGAAAATGATATTATACTCTATATCGCATCATTTTTATATACTTTAAAGGATTATAAAAATATGATGTTGCTTAATAAAGAAATATATAGTTATTTAGATAATTTTGATTATAAAAGGATTCGCCTTATGAGAGAAATGAATAATTTATCTATAAAATATAGCGCAATAGAAGAGAAAAATGATGATGACCTATATTATCCTTCATCATTTAACAATCCTTGGAATGTATACAATTGTATTAACACTAACTGTCCATGTAAAAATGTTTCGGTAGGGGTTGTACATACCTACTCTATAACAAAACGTGAGTATGATAAATATAATGAACATACAATATATATTCAAGAAATTGTAAAAAATCAACGTAGTACTCGTAGATATATACCATATTGTAAAGATTGTATGGAAAAATATATAAATTCAGTACAATCTAGTAACTACATAATTCCTCTATCATATTCAGAAACTTTAATGTTATCGATTTAATTAACCTCTACTTTATCATCTTTAACTGTTTCAGTTGTTTCACCCGATGCTGTTTCAACTGATGTTGTTTGTTCAGCCTCTACTTCTCCAGATGTATCTGCTAATTGTTCTTCTGTTTCTTCTACAATAATATTGTTTTTTTTCTCATTTTCTAATACTTCACTTAACCCATGGTCATTACCCTTAAAATCAGTAATAATATTATCACCTTCAAATAACTCTCTTCTAATATCTGCACTAGTTACTTCTCCATTGTTAGTATTATTCATAATATTTTCTTCTGTAATATTAGTCATATCACTTGCTGAAATTAACTCTCCGCTTTCATCAATTGCTTGAGTAAGTTTATTACCGTGTTTTTCTGCTTTTTTAATATTTTCTTCTATAGCTGTTTTTTTAGCTTCTTTTACACGTGATTCAAATGCGTCTTTCGCATTTTTTTCATTTTTTACTTTTTCTGACATTAAATGATTTAATTCTTCTTCTAAATACTCTACTTTACCAGTTCTGTATGCTTCTGGATGAAATGGAACCCAAATACCAACAGGACCTACATATACATCATGATTTGGATCAAATTCTCTTATTAGTTTACATCGTAATTCTGCTTCTTCTTGTGTACCAAAACAACCTCTTACCTTAATGCCCCTAACATTTGTCTGAAAATTATTAACTTCATTAAACTCTTTTTCTAATTCTTCTTCTTTTGATTCTAAAAATGTTTTATAATCATCTTCAAGTGTAGAAAAAAATAGATTATCTTTTTCTTCTTTTATATAATCTTGAAAATCTTGATGTATTAGATCTTGTTTTAAATTATATTTAAATGATAAAAAATTTAAAAATTGATTAAATTTTTCCATAGTTTTATTAAATTCAAATTGTTTTAGGAATTTATCAAAATAAAAATTCTCTTTTTGTTTTAATATTTTTTCCGGAGATATAAATGATAAACAAACAAATTTTTGTCCAGCGATTGGTTTATCTTCATCTAAAAGATCTATATATTTAGTATTTTCTGCCATAATTTATAATATTATATATTAAATAATTTTAAGTTTTTTAACAAATAAATTATAATTTATATTATTTTCAATAAATAATTTTCTCAGTTATTTATATAATATGAATTTTGACATGGGAGAACTATTTAGACGTGCTGTAAAATATCTTGTTGAAGGTATTTTAGTAGCAATTGCGGCATATGCTATTCCACAAAGACAATTAAAACTCGATGAAATTGCTCTTATTGCGTTAACTGCAGCAGCTACATTTAGTATTCTTGATACATACATTCCTAGTATGGGTGTAAATGCTAGAACAGGCGCTGGCTTTGGTATTGGTGCTAATCTTGTTGGTTTCCCCGGAAACACAATGGCTTTATAAATAAACATATAATTTTTTATAATTAATATTATTAGTGATTTAAATATATTGTATTAATATCACTATGTTTAATACAATATTATATCTTTTATTAATAAATCATATATATGGATTAAAATCATGTATTGTATTATTTACCGGTGGTAGTAATATAATGTCACCATGTATTTACACTGATTTTCTATCACATATACAAAGCGAACACACAGTTATAAAAATGCCATTTCTTGTCTATACAAAAGCTATGCGCGATAATTGTATAGAAGAATTAGATAAAACATATGACACTATCACTTATTTAGCTCATAGTTCAGGTGCTACTACAGCAATAAATCAATTGCATCCTTGTATAAATCGATTAATCTTATTAGACCCTGTAGCTACACCAAATATAGATTATAATATAAATCTCAATACTTTAGATAATGTTCATATTATCTATGCTGAACTTTCATATAAATGGTCATACAAATTACCTTTTTTACCATTTATACCTATTTTTAAGCTTGATCCCGATAAGTTAAAAATCGATAAATCTTTAATAACACTAGAAACTATAGATAATTATGGACATGCAGATTTAATAGATAATCCATATCGTGATATTATGCATTTAACTGGTATAAGTAGAGGAAATTTAGATAGAAAATCTTCTATTTACGAATATCATAACTTATTATTAAATAAAATAAATAATTTAATAAAAATAAATTGAAAAAATATTATTGTTAATTAGATTTATAATTATAGAATGAGTAAGATAGCAATTTGTATAACTGCTGGAGAGCAATCTGAGAATCATGTTGGTATGCAGAAAAATGGTAATGGTTTGGCAGAAAATGGATTTAGTATTAATGAGTTAAAACAATTTAAGAGTGATTTAGAAAAAAAATCTATAGATAGCGAGTATTATAATCTAAATGAATTTTTAGGAGATGATAAAGATAGTATTGTAGAAGCTGGATTGTTAATTATTAGAAATGGTGTTGAAAAAATTTCTAATAATCATGCGGATTCATTGTTTAAAGAGCAAATGGGGTTTGAATGGGATAAACAATATTGGGATACTAGGAGAAAACGTGTTTTAAATAAAAAGGCTAGATATAATTTATGTTATGGAAATAATGCCCAGAACCCAGATTATGAAAATAAAATGGGAAGAATTATTGCTTTAGATGATGCGCCTATGTTAAAAAAATGGAAATTATCACTTTCTATTATATTTGGAAAAAATGCAGAAGGATTAGAACTAGAAGGCAATCAATATTATGATGTATCTAAATGTGGTATAGGATTCCATGGAGATAGTGAAAGAAAAAAAGTTATAGCTTGTTCTTTAGGAGCATGTAGACCTATTCATTGGCAGTGGTATGAAAATAGTAAACCGATTGGCGAAAGGGCGAAATTTATATTAAATAATGGAGATATGTATATTATGAGCGAAAAAACTAGTGGATTTGACTGGAAAAAGCGGTCTATAAAAACATTAAGACATGCCGCGGGCGAAAAATATGTAAAATAACTTAATTATTTGTCATATATATTATTCCATACGCTACCAACAAACCGTAATTCATCTTCAAAATAAAAAATACTATCTATATTCTCAAATTCTAAATCTTTATATTTAAAAACGAAATTAGAAATGAAATTAGTTTCTTTAATGTTAGCTCTAGTTAATGAAGAATCATAATATATTTTATCCATTATACCATTTTTATAGTATATATTATCTGTATAATCTACTAATTCTTTACTCATTTTAAATTTTTCTGAATTTAAAATACTATAACTTAAATCTAAAGTTATTTCTTGTTTATTTGATTCACAATGTATTATATTATATCCATTATCCTTTAAAAAAGTCATTTTATTGGAGCGTTTAAACATGTTAATTGGATCTAATGATAATCCATCTGATAAATAATCCAATATTAATGTACCTAATGTACCATCAGCATTTTTTACATAAGTATTAATTTCACATCTAATAATATTATCATCACTCATTAAAATAGGACTTGTACAATTATAAATATTTACATTTATATAATAACTCGGAAATTCATATTTACTAATTTTTAAAGGAACTAATGTTAATTCATCGCTATATTTTTTTATATAATTATTTATATAATCTACTTGATGTTCTTCTAATTTAAAATTTACATATGTACTATAAGGTTTTACTGTTAATGGTGCTAGAAAATTGTTATTACTAATCGGATTATAAATATATTGTGGTAAGCCTAATAACATTGTTTTATAAAACAATTTTAAAAAATCTATCTTCATGTATTATTTAATACTATATTAAAGTTTTAAATAATATTATAAAATATTATTCCATATATTATAAGCATTTATCTACAATATCGTAATACAATTGTAAAAAAACAGAACCTAAATTATCACCCATAATTGCTAATTGAATAGAAGCCAATACTATATTTTTTTTCATAATTTCTGATAAATTAGTATCATTTAAAATATAGTTAATAAATTCATTATTAGCATGTAAAACATTATGCCCAATTGAATCTACATTTGGTAATTGAGCAGATATTGTTTCAACTATAATTTTTCCTAAATATGTATCTTTAATAGTTGTATCCAAAAAATTATCTAATAATGTTAAACTATATGGTTGTGATTCTGGAAAATCATTTTTCAAAAACATAGTGGCTTTATTATTATTTTTTACACTATACAACATATTATGGTTGTCATTTTTATATAATATTGGATTTATTACCAATGAATCTCCTGTAGAAAATAAAGATAAAAATATAAAAAACTTTGTAACTATATTCATTATAAATATAAATATTATTTATTTATATTTATTTTATATTTATTTAAAGATTTAATATATTAATATATCATATATATGAAGGGATTGGTAATATTTCTATTAGGATTAACAAATATATCCGGATTTATTTTAAATAAACTTCCGGTTACTAACAATGTTTTTGGTCGGGAAATTTTAGAACAATTTGGAAATAATGAAAATGTAAATTATTTTAAAAAATATGAGAGTAGGGTTAAAGATAGTAAAAAACTAGCTATTTTTTTACCAGCATTAACTGGTAATTCAGCTACAGCTGGATTATATGAAAATTTTCTTAATATTATGACTAGAAAAGCTTTTGATGTATATGTTCCAGATAATGATATTCAACCTATTTTAAATGATATAAATAATACTAATTGTGATATTACTCTAATTGCACATTCTTCATCTGCTATGTCTGCTATAAGTATGACAAACGCAATTGATAATATAAAAACATTAGTACTTATTGATCCATTAGATGTAAATAATAAAGATACTCGACCTCCACGTAAAGTTGATTATGATGTTGCTGATATTAATCTATTATCTAAACCAATTAAAGACAATAAAGAAATTCAAGTAGATAATCTAGATAAACTTCTTGTTATTAATACCAAAAAATCCAATGATTGGAGCATTATGCCTTTTATTTTCCCGGTTGGAATCTTAGCACTCAAAACTAATCGACTTGTACTAGATGGTAATATAACACAAGAAGTTGTAAAAGCCGATGATTTTGGTCATTTTGATATATTAGATGATAAATGGAGTAATATGATTCATAACACGCTAAGTCGTGGTTGCGAAGATCGTGATCCAGCACAATTAGAAATATTCCGCGCATGGATTAGTAATAAAATTAATGAAGTAACAAGTTAAAAATTAATATAAAAACATTTAATAAATATTAAATAAATGTTTTTAATACCGTTAATAAGATCTACAAGAGCTATTTCAGCTAGTTTAATATACCCAGAACATCCAGTTCATGCAATTGCTATAAGTGAAATTGTTAGTGTAATAGGTCCAATATTAAATCCACAACTGTTACCAAAAATTCTAGGAACCATGTATGCTATAATATTAAATCCAACATTTGCATATTATTATCTACAAAAATATAACGATATTAATAATATGCATAATCAAGCTGAAATATGTACAGGGTTGTTATTTATTGCTATTATGGTAACATATTATTATATATAATAATATAAATAAAAATATTTATATAATATTATTATGTATAGATTTCTGTCTACCGGTAAAAAGATATTAACTCCAGATAAAATACCCAAATATATCTTTTCTGATGCTCGTAATCCAGAAAAAAATCTTAAAATTAAAGTGAGCATCAATAATTATATGAAAACTATTACTCAAATTGAAATGCACGAAAGCCATTCTGTTCAACCATTTATTCCTCATAAAATTAAATAACCTATTTATCTTCTCTTTTTTGTTCGTCTCCTTCTTTTAGTTCGTCTCTTTTTTCCAGTGTTATTCTTTCTCCTTCCAGCTGTTTTTCTAGACCGCGATGGTTGTATTCTAGTAGGCTCTTTTACTTCTCTAGTAGCGGTACTTTTAGATGAAGGTTCTCTATATGTTTTCCGTAAATGTAGAACAGTAGGTACTTTATACAAAATCTTGCCTTGTTCATCTACTTTTGTTTCTAGATAAGTTTTTACATGATTTATAAAAAAACTATGACGAAATAAAGAAACAGAATACATATCAAAAATAGGTTTATCTAATTTTATACCAGCATCAGCTTCAATAGTTATATTTGTATCGCCATCTTTAAAAATCACTGTGGCAGCATGATATGGACACGTATTGGTATCTAGAGGAGTATTATATGGTACCATACTATATGCATCACCTATATCTGGATTAACTGCAAAATTATGTAATCTATTACGTTTAACGGAATAGTTTCTAGTATAACTCACAATTTCACTGTTATCTTTATCGCTTTTTCCAAATTTTTTATTAGTCTTTCCTAAATTAACACTAAATACTGATGCTGACTTACTATATTTTAAATCGTTTAATGATACACGCTCAGCAAAAAGTAGACAATCATTTTTTTCGCCCTTTATTTCATATTGCTTATTTAAACTAAATTTTATGTAATCTTTTAAAATACTTTGTTCTTTACCGCGAGTAGTTTGTCTATTTAATATCATATTTCTAAAAAAATCAGGATTTTGGGCTTCTATATTTGATATAAAAGAAGAGTTGATAAATATTTCATTTGGATTAGGAAGTTTTAATAAAAAAATTTTATTATCTGAAATTTTATATTTATCTTTATCAATTTCAATTATTTTCATTAATATATAATGAGAAATAAAGTTTAAAAATTTAGGTTATAATATTATTTATTATGAGACTATTAAATAATATCGATTATAATATTATTAAACCTAGACTAAATTTTTTACCTAGAATAAAAACTATTCCGGCTATGAATGATGCAAATCTAGTTACGGGATTTGATATAGGTATTCCATTAAATATTTTCTCAAATATTTTTACTAATCTTCACTATGGTTATGATATTACTACGCCGAAGTCTATTCTTATCCAATTTTTACTAGGCTATTATACCTATGGAAAAGATAGATACAGTGACGCACTAGAATATATTGCAAACCCTTACAATACAACAAAAGAAGAACTATATAATTATATATATGATAATCGTGATAATTATAATGTAACTCTGTCTATCAGTTTTTTAGCTATAATATATATTTTATTTACTAGTGTTTCAGATAAAGAACAGATTCTATATAATCTACCTTTTATACCACTATTCTATCTTAACGGCGAATATAAATCCTTTAAACCCATGTTACAAGAATTTAAACCTATTTATATAGGGATAATGTGGTGTCTAGCTAGTCTAGTTCTTCCATGTGTACTTTATGAACATAATTATGATATTTTAAATTATCCTATAGATTATATTCCTTGTATTTTAACTCTATTTGCTACTAGTAATCTGGCCGACAATAAAGATATCGAAGAAGATATTAATAATGGAATAATGACAATTCCTGTAAAATATGGCATTGCTCCTTCAAATATTATATCATTTATAGCTCTCGTTATATCTTCTCTTACTTTAATAGAAAATCCACATTTTGAAAATAGAATGTTTATTAATAGTGTTGTAGAATTACAAAATTTTGCTGTAATGGGGTTACTTTACAATAGTACATTTAACTAATCACGCGTTTCCCAACCACTGCCTATTGCAATTTTTACATTTTGTGGAGGGATATACTGCTCTCTTTTTAATGTTTTGTTTTCTGAAATAACTACTAATTTTTCACCTGTTACATTGCTCTTATAGTGATTTAATTTACCGCTGTATATAATAACATTATCTTCCCATCTAATTTCATCGCCGGGATTTAATACAATTTCATCCATCTTATCACCATAATTAATAAATACTTTAGTTATATCTACTACAACAAGTTTACTCTTTTCTTCTTGCTGTCCATTGATATTATCAAGATAATAAATATTTATGGTTTCTTTGTTATTTTCATTGGACATATTATATTTAGAATTTGTTATAATTGTAAATATAATTTCAATTTTTTACTTAATAAATGTATCATTAAATAAATCGACTATATTTAAATTTGTAGTTTTGTTTGATAAATAATACATTTTTTCTTTGAATGTCATATTCATTTTATTAATTTCTCGTATTAATTTATAATTGTATGGTATATCTAATGTAATAAATCTAATGATATATATATAAAAAAATATTTGTGCTATATTTCTAATCTTTACTTTTGTTGGATTGGTAGGTATTATTTTTACATTTTGTTTTCCATTTATATCTTTAGTATCGTTTATTAATTTTGGAATCTCACTATCCGGTAATAAACAAGCCCATCTATGATTGTCAATAGTTGTTCCTATTATACAATCATGTTGAACCGCAATTTCAATATAACTTATAGTATTATTATTAATACTATTTACTAAATTTTCATAATTTATAGTTTTTTCAATGGGTGGCGGTACTAAACCATATATAGACCAATGAGCATATTTATCTTCTCTTTTAATATTTTTATTTTTATTTTCTATACTATTTTTTATATTATCTATTAAATTTAAATTTGTACCTGAAAATATAATATTTCCTAAAAAATCTCTACGGGGTACAAATACATTATTACTAAATGGAATATTAAATGATGCTATTAAAGATATATAATTTAATATCAATATAATAAATTTCATTTTATATTGATATAACTTAATCTTTAACTAATAATAAATATAAACATAATTTGTTGTAATTATATTAAAATGTTTAAAAATTATATTTTTAATTCTGTTAAACGACTTATACCTAAGATATCTTCGACTGAAATGATAGCATTAAAGAGTGGTAACACATCAATAGATAGAGATATTCTATTAGGTAAATTCGATTTTCCAAAAAAAAAGGATTTACAGTATAAATTTCCTGAAAATAAACTTGAAACGCTTTTTACAGAATTTTATATCGCACAAGATGTTAATCCTGAAGATAACAGAGTATATCCTAACAATAACAATAATAGATGGGTTAATCATCTTGCAAAAAATCGATTTTTTAGTTTTTTAATTGATGAAAAATATGGCGGAATTAAATTGTCTGTTAATGAACTATCAGATACACTAACAAAAATTGCGAGTGTAGACCCTGCTCTAGGAGTTGTAGCTATGGTACCTAATTCTCTTGGACCAGGAGAATTACTAACACATTATGGAACAGAAAAACAAAAAGACAAATATCTACCTGGACTAGCAGATGGTAGTTATATACCTTGTTTTGGTTTAACAGGTCCTAATAATGGTTCTGATGCTACTGGTAATATTGACAAAGGCATTGTTGTTGAACACGATGGTAAAATTCTTGTCCAAGTAACTGTAAATAAAAGATATATTACTTTAGCGCCGGTTGCTAATCTTATGGGTATTGCATTTAATCTTGAAGACCCTGATGAATTATTGCCGAATAAAAAATCAGGTGTTACATTGGCACTTTTGGAAAGAGGTCATAGAGGTCTTGTTCAAGATACATATCATAATCCTATGAATGCTGGATTTCCAAATGGTACTATAAAAGGAACTTTTTATGTAGACCCTGAACAAGTTATTGGTGGTCCAGATAATATTGGCAATGGATGGAAGATGCTAATGGAATGCCTTTCTGCGGGTAGAGGAATCAGTCTTCCTGCAACAGCAAATGCTAGTAGTAAAGTAGCTAGTTTTGGAATTATTAATTATATAAAAGTAAGAGAACAATTTGGTATGCCTCTTGAAAAAATGGAAGCTATACAAGAAAAAGTTAATAAAATGGTACTTGATACCTGGATTATACAATCAAGTGTAGCTTTAACAAATGACATACTAGACGACGGTAATTCTCCTGCAGTTATAAGTGCTATAATGAAACAGCAAACAACTGAACGAGGTCGACGAGTTTTAAATCATGCAATAGATATTCATGCAGGTTCAGGAATTTGTTTAGGATATGGAAATTTTTTAGAACGTTTTTATAGAAGTATACCAATCGGTATTACAGTAGAAGGGTCAAATACACTCACGCGTTCATTAATTATATTTGCTCAAGGATTAAATAAATCGCATCCACATATTTTTCCTGTTCTCTCTACTATATTAGATAATGATAAAGACAAATTTTTTCTTGAATTTAAAAATATTGTATCACATTCTCTCAAATTATATTTTAAAACTTGGACACGCTCAACGACTTTTGAACAACAAATAATAGATTTTGCTTGTTTAACTAATTTTGTAGCCCTACAAGGGGGTTCTATTAAACGTAATCAGATGTTATCAGGAGATATGGCTGATATATTTAGTAATCTATATATGGGTATCAGTGTACTATATTATGATAAACATATACAGGCTAGTTCGACATTAACTCAATATATTTTAGATAATATTGTGAGAGAAAACCAAACTATTATTAATAGAGTTATATCAAATATGGGATATGAAAAATATTTACTCTATCCATTAAACAGAAAGGTGAGGGATATAGATTATAATAGAGAACGTACTATTTTTAAAGAAATAATGGAAAATCCCGCTATTATGGAAGAGATAAAAAAAAATATATGGATAAAAAATACAGTTTTACAAGATTTAGAAGAAGCAGGACAGAGAGATATTGATAAAACATCAGAAAAATATCGAGAACTAAAAAACCGGATTATAAATGTCGGCGAGTATAAAAGTTTTTAAATGGATTATATATTTTATAAAAACGCTTTATATGTTTTTATAAAATATAAGTATAATGGCTCTCGCTATTGCTCCTACTATGCTCTCTTTTGTACCGACTACTCCTCCTGTAAAACCGCCATCGGTGTCCACAAATTCTGGTAATTTCCGTTACTATGGAGACATTGCTCCTCTAGGTGAATTTGATCCACTTAATATTGTAAATGATGGTAATCGCAAGTTTGTTCGTGAAGCTGAGCTTCAGCATGGTCGTATTGCTATGCTTGCTAGTCTGCTAATTCCTGGTTTTGAGATGATGAAGCCAGGAACTCTTGGTATTAACTACCTTTCCGATATGGATCTAAATTCACAGCTACCATTTTGGTACTCTCTAGCGGTTCTAGAGTTTTATCGAATGTATACTGGATGGAATAGCCCTTTCTATGGAGATATGCGAACCCCATTTTCGCTAAGTAAAGATTATCAGCCTGGTAATCTACTTCGTCTTAATCCAGACAAGGTAACTCAGCGAAAATATAATACAGAACTAAGTAATGGTCGTCTAGCTATGCTTGCAGCCGCACATATGGTTGGTAGCGAGCTTGCTACTGGACAGACACTAGCACAGCAACTAGGACATTTTTGAATATTTAATCACTTCTAATACCGATTACGCCGCATGCTAACCTCTTACCAGCATTTCCTGTTTTTAGAGATTCTTCATCCCCGCCTTTACCTAGATCATCTTTATCAGCATGAACGATAATCATTCTACCAATAATATTTCGAATACTTTTCCGTAAAGTTACTTTATTAGTCTTTATTGTTCCACTAGATACCCCTCGTTTACTCTTTATATTTCCTAAATCACCAGCATGACATTTTTTACTCTTTAGACCGCCGTGGTTGCATTTACCAGGATTAAAATGTGAACAACCACTACTGCATCCTTTAGTTAAATCGCCGCATTTATGAATATGGAAACCATGTTCTCCATCCGATAAATTATGTATTCGATATTTAATATCCATATGTTTAGGATGTTGGATAAATTCAACAACACCATGGACATTATTTTTAGGAATGGTTTTATCAGGATTTAATACTGCCACGCACTCTAGTCTTTTTGCTTTATGACTAGTTTTATTATGGGTTTTATGATGTTTGTGTCCCTTATATTTTTTTGTTTTCATATATATTAATATTCTATAAAAAATATATAGACTATTAATATAAATGTCCCATCTTAGTACTCCACAATCTGCCGCAGCAATGGTATTTTACGCATTATTAACATTTTTTATAATGCCTTACATTACAACTCCTCTACTTCCTGGAAACAGTCCAGATAAATGTGTAGCTGGTTTTGCCATAGGTTTTGCTATTAGTGTATTCTTATGGTTTAAATTTAATAATAAACTAACATCTGGTAAAATGTATTAAAAAAAAACTATATCTACCCTCACAACCTAATAACATTATAACCTAACAACATCATAACCTAATAACATTATAACCTATTTATCTAGCCTTCACACTACAAATCTTTATCTATGGAATATGACGAGACTTGCCTCCACGCTTACAGTTATTCATCTTATACCACTTATCAAGTAGTCGGTCGTTATTAATATTCCGACTAGACATAGTAATCAATGCACTGGGATGCTTAGTATTACGCTTCGACATCTTACGCTCACGAGTAGTGGTATCAAACTTGGAGTTCATCTTGTTTTGTTGTTTTATTATATTGATATATATTTGAATACTATATATCAATTTTTTTTTTATGATTTAAAATTTACCATAAATATTCATGGCTTAATATTTTAGGATTATAATATCCTTTAGATTTTTTACGCTCTAATTTAATAGCTTTACTTCTTGAACGAGTACCAGAATGACGTGAAAAATAATTTTGCATCCGTTTTCTAGTACCATGATCCTTATGACTATATAATCCAAGAGGAGTTCTATCTTTGTACTGCTGATAATCACTAGCGCCAAAATGGATGCGTCTCCTCTTTTTCGTTCCCTTTTTTTCAACAATTGCTGTATATTTTTTACTAGGTGGTCCCTTCATAAATTTAATAATTCTTTCACGCATATACTATAATTATATATTAAAATTGAAATTATATAAACAATATTATTATAACATTATAATAGTTATGGCTAACACTTATATTAATATCTATAATTCAATCAAAAATTATAAATTTGATGATGATACTATCGCTATGTTTCCAGGCACAATTATATCAGTCGCTTTAGTGGTATACGCTAAATTAATAATTTAATAACAAAAATAAAAATTGAAATTTTATAATTTATTTATAACTAATAAATCTATCTCCTTATAGCTTCTAAATGACTCCAACAACGGAGAGGAGACAGTCTAATATAGAAACATACTTCAATAACTTTAATAACTTAAAAAACAACAATAATATTATTAATAATATTATTAATAATTATCCTACTATTTTACAAAATTTTAAAAACAAATACAACTCCCTGTCAAATGAAGTTAAAGACCTTTGTGATTTTTCAGACAATCTACTTAAAACTATTAGCTTATTGCAAACAACTGTATGCAGATTGAAACGTGAATATAATGAACTTCACAATGAACTTCATGATGAACTCTTTCAGTGTAAGCAAAAACTTAACACTGTAGAAAATATAGTACAACAAGTTTCAGAAACTACCGCTGAATCTGACAATATTTGTGTAATTTGTATGACAAATCCAAAAGAGTGTGCTTATGTAAATTGTGGTCATCTTTGTGCCTGTGTTGAATGTTGTAATATAATGGGCTCTCAATGTCCGATTTGTAGACAAAACGGCAATTTCATTAAACTGATTAGCGTTTGATAAATGATAAAAAATATAAAAAATTTGATTTAAAACCATTACTATATAATAAAGTAATAGATGACAATTATTAATCAGTATCTCTCATATGTTGAGAAATATACAGCTATTTATGGCGAACGGACGTTAGTACTAATGCAGGTAGGTAGTTTTTTTGAATGTTATGCATTAATTGGAAAAGACGGAGAATATTATGGAAGTAGGATTCGAGATTTTGCTGATATTAATGAAATGGCTATAAGTAGAAAAAATATTTGTGTTGGAGGCAAAAGTGTTGTTATGGCTGGTTTTGGTCTAGCTCAACTAGAAAAGTATGTAAAACGTCTACAAGACCATGGATATACAATTGTTGTATTCACTCAAGATACTCAAGCTAAAAATACAACTAGGAGTCTTTCTTGTATTTATTCTCCTGGAACTTTTTTTTCTAATGATACCGCATTAGATGACAGTCAATTATCAAATAATACTACATGTATATGGATACATTACTCAGCAAAAAATAGTGTCGTTAATGAAATTGTAACTATTGGAATTTCTAATATTGATATATACACGGGTAAATCCAGTCTCAATGAATTTTCAAATGAATATTATCATAATCCTACTACCTATGATGAATTAGAACGATTTATATCAATTTATAAACCTAATGAAACTATTATTATTAGCAATTTAGCGAGAGATAAAATTGATAATATTATTCAATTTACTAATATTCAAAGCAATTTAGTTCATATTATAGAGATTAATAATCGTGAAAATAAAAATGAACTTTATCAAGAAGCTATTAATTGTGAGCGTCAAATATATCAACGCGAGATATTGAATAAATTTTTTAAGAGTAAAGGAGTAGTAGATATAGATAATAGCGTACTAGATAATTATTTTAACTATTCTATTGCAAATCAGAGCTATTGCTTTCTACTGGAATTTGTATATCGTCATAATCCAAATCTAGTTAAAAGTATTCAAGAACCATATATAGAAAATATCGACGACCGTTTAGTATTAGCGAATCATTCACTTAAACAGTTAAATATTATCTCTGATAATCGTTATTCAGGAAAATTATCTAGTGTATCTACTATTTTAAATAACTGTGTTACTACAATGGGTAGGCGAAGATTTAATCGTATCTTATTAAATCCTATTACAAATTCTGATATTTTAAATAGAACATATAATATTACTGAATATTTCTTAGATAAAAATATGTGGGATAATATTCGTTCACGTCTTACAAATATAAAAGATTTTGAAAAGATTAAGAGAAAACTAATAATGAATCGTATTACTCCCCGTGATTTTTACAATTTATATCAAAATCTCTCTGTTTTACAAGATATTGACAAACGATTATCTAAAGATAAAGTATTCTCAAAATATATAAAAAATTTTTCAAAAACAGAATTTAAAACATCTAGTAAGAAAATTACAGATTTTATAAATAGCAATTTTGATATTGAAAAATGTAAAGGCATAGATGATTTGTCTAATGATAAATTAGGTAATTATAATATTGAAAATATGTTATTTATTAAGCGCGGAATATCGGAAATATTAGATGAACGTGCGCAAAAATGTATCGATTCTCGCAGTGTACTCGAGGCAATTAAGAAGTGGATGTCTACTTGCGTAGAAGAATATGAAAAGAGTTCAAGAATTAATAAAACTAATGAATTTATAAAAATACATGAAACTCCTAAAAATGAACCTATATTAATGGGTACAAAAAGAAGAGTTAATATACTAAAAACTATTATTGATAAATTAAAATTAGAGAACGAGGGCAAATATACTATTATCTATAAGAGCGAATATTCTGGAGAGGAAGAAGAATATGTTCTAGAAATAGGCGATTTTGAATATTGTTTGCATGGAGGAAATAAATCGAATATGGTTGTAAAGAGTAGCGAAATTGATAAGTTATGTCATTTGATAGAAACATCAAAAGATAGTCTTATCGCTGAATTATTAGTTTCATATACTGATATAATTATTAAATTTAACAAGTTAATAGATGATATACCAGGTGTTAATATTCTCGATGATATTATTGAATATACTTCAGAATGTGATTTAATACAATCAAGATGTTATATAGCATCTCATTATAATTATTGTAAACCAGAAATTAAAATAGGGGATAAAGCATATATTAACTTTACAAAAATTCGTCATCCATTAATAGAGCAATTAAATCAACGAGAATTATATGTTACAAATGATTATAGTATTGGTAGTGGTGAAAATGTACCTAATGGAGTTCTCTTATATGGAACAAATGCAGTTGGTAAAACTAGTTTTATTAAATCAATAGGCATTGCTATTATAATGGCTCAAGCTGGTCTATATGTTCCTTGTGAAACATTTGTATATTCACCATATAATTATATTTTTACTAGAATACTTGGAAATGATAATATTTTTAAAGGATTATCTACATTTGCAGTAGAAATGAGTGAGTTACGCACTATTTTGAGGATGTGTGATAAGAATAGTCTAGTTCTTGGCGATGAATTATGTAGTGGTACA